>Ga0222422_100079_pt1 | contig 110097 bp, 102 predicted proteins | sample 3A1ome_FD_182469 | JGI IMG/M metagenome (GOLD analysis project Ga0222422, IMG submission 182469) | Enriched microbial communities from leaf-cutter ant dump, University of Wisconsin, Madison, United States - 3A110A (version 2) | ecosystem: Environmental > Terrestrial > Nest > Insects nest > Nest...
TTACCGAACGACTCCAGCAATTCTGGGGCAATGGTTGGCAGCGCGGCCCCTGGGGTTCTTGGTTTGCGTGGCATAAACACTCCTTCGCGTCATGTTATGCCTCAAACACGAAATTAATGACAGGCCCGCGTAGACGCCTGAACCGCCACCATCCGTGCAAAGAATCGCGTCTTCAGCGAGCAAGGGCTTGAGCACGGCACCCACATGCTTCTTGTCTGCCTTGGGCAGCACGAAGTCAGCCGTCTCACCGACCCGGTCCCGGGCAATGAGCACCGGAATCTGTTCCGCCGACAAGCCCCGTTTCGACGCCTTGCCGCCCCGCCTGCGTGAGGGCCGAGGCATTCGGCGGCAGCCCTTGAACGACTCCAGGAAATAGGTTTCATCGGCCTCAACGATGCCGCTTTCCCGTGTGGCCTTTTGGTCAGCGGGCAGTTGCAGGAAACGGTGACGCCACAGGAAGGCGGTGTTCTTGTCCACCCCGCAGCGTGAAGCGGCCTTGCGTACGGACAGGCCGTCAATCAGGGCCAGCATGTAGGTGTGCCACTGGTCCCGATGGCGCAGGCGCGCCAGCGGTGTACCAGTCAGGGCATTGAAGGTTTTGCCGCAGCCCTTGCACCGGTAGCGCTGCAGGCCAGCGCTGGTTCCCCAGGCGTTAACCCGGTCGTGCGCGCAGTGTGGACAGTGGGCCGGAGTGCCGCTGAACTGCGCGATGAGGCGTTCCGTAGCCTGTCGCGGGTCGCCAGAATGGAGTTGTTGCTCCACCTGTTCACGCTGGCCGACGGTGAGTCCCGCCAGTCTGGCCACCCATTGTCGAAACTCCGCCGCTTTCATGTGCCTACCCTCCGATGCCGGATTTCGATGAGACACCGTAAAGCGCCAACAGTTTATTCAGACAGAGCCAAAGAAAAACGCCGGAAGCGGTGGCTTCCGGCGTTTTTGATTCTGGTGGAGCGGAGGAGGATCGAACTCCCGACCTTCGCATTGCGAACGCGACGCTCTCCCAGCTGAGCTACCGCCCCCAAGCCGTATATTTTATGGTGAGTAACCCTTTTGCACAACTGAATTCGCAAAATCGGCCGGTGTGCCGGGGCGGTAGCGGTTGACGCCCGTTCGCCGTGCCCACTATAGTTCCGGGATGGTTTCCGACTTCGATCAGCTGACTGAAAAGGTGGCGCAACTGGCCGCGCTGGCGCAGGCGTTGCGCCGTGAAAATTCCGAATTGCGGCTGCAGGCGAGCGCGCTGGCGGCTGACAATGCCGACCTCGCCGCACGCATCGAGCAGGCGCAGCAGCGGCTGGCGGCATTGCTGGCGTCGATTCCGGCGGACGCGCGGGAGCCGGCATGATCAAGCTCGACGTGTCGATCATGGGGCAGGCCTACAAGCTGGCGTGCCGCGAGGGCGAGGAGCAAGCCTTGCGGCAGGCGGTGGCTTATCTGGACGACAAGATGTGCGCGATCCGCGATGCCGGCAAGCTGAAGGGCAACGACCGCATCGCGGTGATGGCGGCGCTTGGCATCGCTGCCGAACTGCTGGAGTTGAAGTCGCCGGAAGGTCCGTTGTCGGAGCTGACGATGGCCGAGGTCAAACAGAAGATCACGGCGATGCATACGGTGCTCGATCAGGCGCTGGCGCCGCAGGAAAACCTGTTCTGATACCGGGTGCGGTGACAATTGGCAAGCTGCCAATTGTCACCGCGCAAGTCGCGGATTTTCTGCTTTCGCAAGTCGGCAAACGGTTTCCCGCGCGGCGCGAATCAGGTAGACTGAAGGTCCCTGCCGTGTTCGCCATTGCCATATATTCCTTGAACCATTTACATGCATCGGTTACGGACATTGTTTGATGGGCGTGCGCGTCGCTAGTCCGACGAACCCGAAATTGAACTGCCTGCGACCACCTTGAACCGCTTTGGTTCGGGATGCCGGCAAAGCGGCACAGGCGGGGACTGAATTGCGGCGGCTGCATTTTTGTGCAGCCGCTTTTTTTGTGCCCATCCCTTTCGAATGGAGCGGTCCATGCGCTATTGGCTGATGAAGTCGGAACCGGACGAGGTCGGCATCGACGACCTGCTGGCGGCGCCGGCGCGCACGGTCGGCTGGTTCGGCGTGCGCAATTATCAGGCGCGCAATTTCATGCGCGACGCGATGCAGGTCGGCGACGGCGTGCTGTTCTATCACTCCGGTTGCGCCGAGCCGGGTATCGCCGGGCTGGCCGAGGTAGCGAGCGCCGCTTATCCCGATCCGACCCAGTTCGAGCAGGGCGGCAAGTATTTCGATCCGAAGGCGACGCCGGCGCAGCCGCGCTGGCTGCAGGTGGACGTGCGCGGCTTGAAGAAAATCCGCCTGATCGGGCTGGCGCAATTGCGTGCGCATGACGAACTGGCGGAGATGGTGGTCCTGCGGCGCGGCAACCGGCTGTCGATCACGCCGGTGACGGCGCCGGAGTGGCAGTTCATTACCGATCGTCTGGCGGTCGAGGTTTGAGTTTTCAGGGAATCCGATGACGGTGGGTTTGATCGCGGCGCTGCTGGCGCTGGGCGCGTTGACTGGCTTTGCCGCCGGCTTGCTGGGAATCGGCGGCGGCATGCTGCTGGTGCCGTTCATCACGCTGGTGCTGACGCTGCACCATTTCCCCGAGCATCTGGTGGTGCATATGGCGATCGCCACCTCGCTGGCGACCATCATGTTCACCTCGGTATCGTCGGTGCGCGCGCATCACCGGCACGGCGCGGTGCAGTGGCGCATCGTGGCGCTGCTGGCGCCGGGGATTCTGATCGGCTCCTGGATCGGGCCGTGGATCGGCAAGCAGATGGATGCCGGGCTGCTGGCCGGCTTCTTCGGCGTATTCGTGCTGGTGTCGGCGATGCGCATGGTGGTGGCGAAGAAGCCGGTGGCGGCGCGCGAACTGCCGGGGCGCGCCGGCATGCTGGCGGCCGGCTGCACCATCGGCGTGCTGTCGGGGCTGGTCGGCGCCGGCGGTGCGTTCATCTCGGTGCCGTTCATGACCTGGTGCAACGTCAAGATTCACCAGGCGGTGGCGACTTCGGCCGCGCTCGGCTTTCCGATCGCGCTGGCTGGCACGCTGTCGAACATCTATTACGGCAGCAACGTGCCGGACCTGCCGGCCGGCGCGCTCGGCTTCATCTATCTGCCGGCGCTGCTGGTGATTTCGCTGGCCAGCGTGCTGACCGCGCCGCTCGGCGCGGCGGCCGCGCACCGGTTGCCGGTGGCGGTGCTGCGCAAGATTTTTTCGGTGATGCTGTACGGCCTGGCCGGCTACATGTTGTGGAAGGCATTCGGCCGCTGATCCTCGAATGATTGGGGGTATGCGTCAAAAATGTCCGACTGGTGCCAGGTACAGGATGACATGTCGGGGAGTATATTGCTGCGTCGAAATTCGGCGAGGGGTGTCCGGCCGCCGTTACGCCTTGCCGTAACGCTCGCGCAGCACGTTTTTCTGCACCTTGCCCATCGTATTGCGCGGTAGCTGTTCTTCAAAAAATATCTGCTTCGGCACCTTGTAGCCGGCCATCCGCTGCTTCAGTTCACCGATCAGCCGCGCCGCATCGAGCTGCGCGCCGGGCTGGGCAATCACCACCGCCGCCACCGCTTCGCCGTAGTCGGCGTGCGGCAGGCCGATCACCGCCGATTCCTGCACGCCGGGCAGGGCGTCCAGCGCCAGTTCGATTTCCTTCGGGTAGACGTTGTAGCCGCCGGAGATGATCAAGTCCTTGCCGCGGCCGACAATCGACAGATAGCCGTCGTCGTTCCACTGGCCGACGTCGCCGGTCTTGAAATAACCGTCGGCGGTGAATTCCTCGGCGGTCTTTTCCGGCATGCGCCAGTAGCCGGAAAACACGTTCGGCCCCTTGACCTGGATCGCCCCGGGTTGGCCCGGTGCACACGGCGCGCCGGCATCATCGACCACCCGCACCGACACGCCCGGCAGCGGCAGGCCGACGGTGCCGCCGATGCGCGCACCGTCGTACGGGTTGGAGGTCAGCATGTTGGTTTCGCTCATGCCGTAGCGTTCCAGGATGGTGTGGCCGCTGCGTTCGCGGAAGGCGTCGAAGGTGCTGGCCAGCAGCGGCGCCGAGCCGGAAATGAACAGCCGCACGTCGGCGCACAGCTTGCGCGTCAACGCCGCTTCCGCCAGCAGCCGCACGTAGTAGGTCGGCACGCCCATGAACACGCTGGCGCGCGGCAGGCGGGCGATCACTTCGGCGGCATCGAACTTCGGCAGGAAGATCATCTTGCTGCCGTTCAGCAAGGCGCCGTGCGAGGCGACAAAAAGCCCGTGCACGTGGAACAGTGGCAGCGCGTGCAGCAGCACGTCGCCCGGCTGCCAGTGCCAGTAGTCGCGCAGCACTTGCGCATTGGCCGCGAGATTGCCGTGCGACAGCATCGCGCCCTTGCTGCGGCCGGTGGTGCCGGAAGTGTAGAGGATCGCCGCCAGGTCGTCGGCATGGCGCGGCACCGTATCGAAGTGGTCCGGCTGATGCGCGGCGCGCGCCAGCAGCGAGCCGGAATTGCGGCCATCGCGCGGCACGTCGAGCGTGAACACGTGGCGGGTGCCGGCCGGGAAGGCCAAGTGCGCGACCGGGCCGAAGTGTTCCGGCGCGCACACCACCACCGCCGGCTCGGCGTCGCCGATGAAGTATTGCAGTTCGGCGGCGCGGTAGGCGCTGTTCAGCGGCAGGTAGACGTAGCCGGCGCGCAGCGTCGCCAGGTACAGGAACAGCGCTTCCGGCGATTTCTCGACTTGCGCGGCGATGCGCGCGCCGGGCGGCAGATCGAGGCTGGCCAGCAGGTTGGCGATGCGCGCGGTGGCGCGTTCCAGATCGCGCCAGCTGTAGTAATGGCCGTCGTGGGTTTCGATGCAGCAGGCGTCGCGGTCGGCCGGAAAACCGGCTGCCAGCAATTCGTACAGATTGGCGTTCATGCGGAAAGGCGAGGGCGTGGAAATTCAGCGGCGCGGCGCCGGCTGCGGCGCGGCGCGCCGGTAGGCGACGATCAACAGCGCGATGCCGAGCGCGATCATCGGCAGTGACAGCATCTGGCCGGCCGAGATCGAAATGCCGCCGAAGCTGACCACGTAATCCGGCGTACGGAAGTATTCGGTGAAGAAGCGCGCACAGCCATAGCCGAGCGCGAACAGGCCGGACACCGCCAGATATGGGCGCGGTTTGCGCGCATACAGCCACAGCACGATGAACAGCAGCACGCCATCGACCAGCGCCTGATAGATCGGCGACGGGTGGCGCGGCAGGTTGTCGACGTTCGGCCAGATCATCGCCCACGGCAGCGTGGCATCGGCCACGCGCCCCGGCAATTCGGCATTGATGAAGTTGCCGAGCCGGCCGAACGCATAGCCGAGCGGCACCAGCGGGGCGATGAAATCCATCACCTCCATCAGCTTGCGGCCGCGCTTTCCGGCCCAGAATGCCATCGCGATCAATACGCCCAGAAAGCCGCCGTGGAACGACATGCCGCCCTTCCAGACCGCGAAGATTTCCAGTGGATGGCTGAAGTAGAACACCGGGTGGTAGAACAGCACCTCGCCGAGCCGGCCGCCGATCACCACACCCAGCACGCCATAGAACAGCATGTCGTCCAGATCCTCCTTCTTCCAGCCGGCGGCGGCGACGTGCGGCTGGCGGATGCGCAGCCGGCCGAGCGCGATGAACTGCATGAAGGCCAGCAGGTACATCAGCCCGTACCAGCGCACGGACAGCGGGCCGATCGAAAAGGCGATCGGGTCGGGCATCGGATGGATCAGCATTTATCGCTTCTTTCGCAGCAGTTGCAGGAAGGCCGCCAGCACCGGCTGGCGGTTGTCGCGGCGCCAGGCCAGGCCGGTTTCGACCAGCGGCGCCGGCTCCGCCAGCGCATGGTAGGACACGCCGGCGCGGCGCAGGTTGGACACCGATTGTGGCACAAGTGCAATCCCCATACCGGCCGCCACCAGGCCGACGATGGTCTGCATCTGGATCGCTTCCTGGCTGATGCGCGGCGCCAGCCCGGCGGCATGGAAGACCGCCAGGATCATGTCGTGCAGCGCCGGCGCGATGCGGCGCGGGAAAATGATCAGCGGCGCATCCGCCAGCGCGCGCAGCGCGACCGGCTGGCGCGGGCGCAGCTTCAGGCTGGTCGGCGCCGCCAGCAGCAGCGGTTCCTGCAGGATCGGCAGGTAGTCGAGTTCGGCACGCGTGCGTTCCGGCAGCGGCGGAATCAGCAGGCCGGCATCGATGCGCTGGCGCGCCAGGTCTTCCAGCTGGACGTCGGAGGTGGCTTCGCGCAGGTCGATCTGCACCTGCGGCCAGGCTTCGCGGAATTCGCGCAGCAGCGTCGGCAGCACGCTGTAGTCGGCGGTGGAGACGAACGACAGCGTCAGCACGCCAGCGCTGCCGGAAGCGGCGCGCTGCGCCAGTTGCGGCAAGGCCGCCGCCTGCTGCAGCAGACGGCGCGCTTCCGGCAGCAACGCCGCGCCGGCCGCCGTCAGCGCCACCCTGCGGGCGCTGCGGTCGAACAGCGGGGTGCCGAGGCTCGCTTCCAGCGCCTGGATGGTTTGCGACAGCGGCGGTTGCGTCATGTGCAGGCGCGCGGCGGCGCGGCCGAAATGCATTTCCTCGGCCACGGCGACGAAGTAGCGCAACTGGCGCAGTTCGATACCCATACGCGATCCCTATCAATAGTGGTCAAATCATATCTTTGGCGGGGAGGTCGGGGCAAGGCAAGGGAACCGGCCGTGGCTGCCGGCACGAATGCGATATTCGTTTGATCCAGATCAAGGCGGGAGTATGCCGTTCAGACGAGCATGGGACGCCCGCTGTAGCGGAGCATCATGGGGAGTATTCCCCTTGGTGAGGATGAAAGTGGCGAAGGCGCAGTGGTTTCAGCGTTTGCCGGGGTGATCCCGGAAGGTGCGCTTGACGCGCTCGGAACGCATCTTTTCCAGTTGCTCGTGGGCGCGGCGCTTGTCCAGACCGAGCATGTGCTCGCCGAACTCGAACCACAGGAAAGCCAGCGCCATCAACCCCGCGAGCCACCACCACGAGATGCTGGCGAACGGGCCGATTTCGAAATAGCGCAGCACGACGAATGCGACGATGACAAGAATGAGCGGCATGGCGGCCTCCTTTGCCCGGCAGAATAGGGGCAAACGGCGGGTCGGTCAATTGACGGCGCCGCGCCTGCCGTTGTCCGCGTGGTGCTGAAAAATGGTTTTGATGGAATTGAACTGCAGTAAAATGTCCGGGTTGTCTTTTTGGAGAAAACGATGAAACGCTCTGTATGGGTTGCACTGGTTGTAACGGCTCTGGCTTCCGGTTCCGCATTGGCGAACGCCGATCTGGCGAAATCGAAGAACTGCCTGGCTTGCCATTCGGTCGACAAGAAGGTGGTCGGCCCGGCCTTCAAGGATGTCGCCGCCAAATTCGCCGGCAAGAAGGGCGCCGAGGACGAACTGGTGGAGCGCGTACTGAAGGGCAGCAGCGGCGTCTGGGGCCCGGTGCCGATGCCGGCCAACACCCAGGTCAGCGAAGCCGAAGCGCATACGCTGGTCAAGTGGATCCTGACGCTGAAGTAAGAGCTCAGCCGCGCGGAAGATTTTCCGCCGTATCGAAAAGCGCCCGCTCAGGGCGCTTTTTCATTTCCGGCGCCGGCAGGCAGGCCAAACCTGCGGACGAAAAAAAGCCCGGTCGGTGGACCGGGCTGGCTTCAGAAGATGGAAGATTACTTGGTGACGGCGATCACTTCACGCTTGCCGTCGCGGAAGGTGTACAGCGTCAGCGTGCCTTCCTTCATGTCGCCCTTCTTGTCGAACTCGATCGGACCGGTCACGCCCTTGTAGTGGATCTTGGCCAGTTCCGGCAGGTACTGCTTCGGCTCGACCGAATCGGCCTTCTTCATCGCTTCGATCATCACCATCGTGGCGTCGTAGGTATACGGCGCGTACAGCTTCACGTTGGTGCCGAATTTCTTTTCGTAGCGCGCCTTGAAGTCTTCCAGGCCCTTCTTGTCGGCTTCGACCACGCCGCCGGCTTCCGCGCACACCACCTGGTCGTTGCCGATGCCGTCGCCGGCCAGGGTCGGCAGCTGCTCGGTGCAGATGCCGTCGCCGCCCATGAACTTGGCCTTGATGCCGAGCTGCTTCATCTGGCGCAGCATCGGACCGCCGACCGCGTCCATGCCGCCAAAGAAGATCACGTCCGGATTCTTGGCCTTGATCGCGGTCAGGATGGCGTTGAAGTCGGTCGCCTTGTCGTTGGTGTATTGCTGCGAGACGATCTTGGCGCCCGAGGCCTTGGCGCCCTTGGCGAATTCTTCCGCCACGCCCTGGCCGTAGGCGGTGCGGTCGTCGATCACCGCGATGTTCTTCGCCTTCAGGGTCTTCACCGCGTAGCGGCCCAGCGTGCCGCCGAGCTGGCCGTCGTTGGCGACCACGCGGAAGGCGGTGTTGAAGCCCTGCTGCGTGTACTTCGGATTGGTCGAGGAGGCCGAAATCTGCGGAATGCCGGCGTCATAGTAGATCTTGGAAGCCGGGATCGTGGTGCCCGAGTTCAGGTGGCCGATCACGCCCTTGACGCCGGCGTCGACCAGCTTCTGGGCGGCGGCGGTGCCTTGCTTCGGATCGGCGGCGTCGTCTTCGCCAACCAGTTCGAACTTGATCTTCTTGCCGCCGATGGTCACGCCTTTTTCGTTGACCTCGTCGATTGCCATGCGCGAACCGTTTTCATTGTCCTTACCGAGGTGGGCGATGGCGCCGGACAGCGGAGCGACGTGGCCGATCTTGACCACTTGTTCCTGCGCGGAGGCGGCACCGGCCAGCGCGAAGGTAATCGCGCCCACTAGCGGAATCAATCTGGTATTGAACTGCATGGATTTCCTCCTAAGGATTGATATGTAACAAAGTTACTGCAACACTGACTCATTCAGATTCCTGAACAAGCAGACGGTACAACAGAAAAAACGGTTCGCAAAGGGATTTTCTCCGGTTTTTTGACTATTGATCAATATTTATATATGTCTAACTTTCTTGCCCTCGACAAGGTCGATCGGAAGCTGCTGAATCTGCTGCAGCAGGACAATCAGATGCCGACCCGGATGCTGGCCGACAAGGTCCATATTTCGCAGCCGACCTGTCTGCGCCGGGTGCGCGAACTGCGCCAGGCCGGCGTCATCAGTGCCGACGTCGCGCTGGTCGATCCGTTCGCGCTCGGATACGGCATGCTGGCCTTCCTGGAAATTTCCCTCAACAACCAGTCCGACGAACAGATGCAGGAATTCGAACAGCGCATGAGCCGGGAGCCGGAAGTCATGCAGTGCTATTTCGTTTCCGGCGACTACGACTATTTCGTGATTGCCCACGTGCTCGACATGGACGCCTACTACCAGTTCGTGCGGCGGGCGATTTCCGGTTCCGGCAACGTCCGCCACTTCCAGTCGCGTTTCCCGATGAAGCGCGCCAAATTCGCCACCCGCATCGCCTTCGACGAAAAGGCGGCCGAACTGTCGGTGCGCCGATCCCGTTGAGATCGGCCGGTCCGGTCCATGCCGCCGCCGGTTCAGGTTTCGATTGCCGGCGCCAGTGGCGATGCCGGCCGGCGCCGCGGCATGCCGGTGAAGGCGAAATCCACTTCCGGCAGCCGGCCGGAAACGATTTCCGCAATCGCCCGGCCGGAACCGCAACCCATGGTCCAGCCGAGCGTGCCGTGGCCGGTGTTCAGATACAGGTTGCCGAATCGGGTCTTGCCGATGTAGGGCACGTTCGAGGGCGTCAGCGGCCGCAGTCCGGTCCAGTAGATCGGCTGCTCGTAGTCGCAGGCAGTGGGGAACAGTTCTTTCGTGCGGCGCGTCAGCGCCTCGCAGCGGGTGGTGTTCAGTTCGCGCGTATAGCCGTTCAGTTCGCAGGTGCCGGCCACGCGCAGGCGATCGCCGAGGCGCGAGAACACCAGCTTGTAGCCGTCGTCGGTCAGCGATGCGGTCGGCGCCGCATCCGGATCGGTGATCGCGTAGGTGGCCGAATAGCCCTTGCCCGGATATACCATCAGGTGGATGCCGAGCGGCGCCAGCAGCGGCACCGAAAAACTGCCCATCGCCATCACGAAGGCATCCGCCTTCAGCACCTGGTGGCGGCCTTGCGGATCGATGATTTCGACGCCGCCGATGCGGGTCGAGGCGCCGGCGCCTTCGGTAAGCAGCCGTGTGATGGCGGTGTTGAAACGGAACTCGACGCCGGCCTGTTCCGCCTTGCGCGCCAGTCCGGTGGTGAACTTGTAGACGTCGCCGGACTCGTCGCTGGCGGTGAAGTCGCCGCCGACGATCTTGTCACGCACGCTGGCCAGCGCCGGTTCGATGCGCACCACTTCATCGGCGCCGATCGACTGGCGGTCGCAACCGAGGTCGCGCATCAGCTTGGCGACCGGCAGCGAAGCGTCGAACTCCTTGCGGTCGGTATAGAAGTGCAGGATGCCGCGCGTCAGGCAGTCGTAGTCGATACCGGTTTCCGCCCGTACCGCTTGCAGCGTCTGCCGGCTGTACTCGGAAATCGCGACGATCTGGCGGATGTTGTCGGCGGTGCGCGCCGGCGTGCATTCGCGCAGGAAATTCAGCGCCCACTTCCATTGCAGCCATTCGGGACGGAAGCGGTACAGCAGCGGCGCATCTTCCTGGCCCAGCCATTTCAGCACCTTCAGCGGCGCCGATGGATTGGCCCAGGGTTCGGCATGCGAGACGGAAATCTGGCAACCGTTGGCGAAGCTGGTTTCCTGCGCCGCGCCCGGCTGGCGATCGATCACCGTGACTTCATGGCCGGCCTTGTGCAGAAACCAGGCGGAAGCGGTGCCGATGATGCCGGCGCCCAAAACGATCACTTTCATGGCTGTCTCCTCGTCGAATGGAGGAGATTGTAGGAAAAAGCGGGATTTTTATGTATTCAATTCGTCAATAAAAATTTTTATATGGAAACGAATTGGTACATTTTTTGTTTCTTTTTGAAAGAAAACTGGCTCCCGCTATTTTTTATTGAAAATCATCTCGTCGGTGTGCCGGGCGGTCATTTCCCGTATTTCGTGCAGCAGTTCAGCCTTGATGTCGGCTTCGAGGTCGGCTGCCAGCGCATTCAGTCGATCCGCCAGCCGCAGCCGCAGCCGTTCGCCCAACAGCGCTTCGTAGTGGCTTTCCAGTTGCGCCAGCACACTGTCACGCACGTGTTCGGCCAGTTGTTCGACATCGCCAGCCGTCGGTACCATGGTGGGCGTGTCTGCCGGCGCGGGCGTGAACGTGGCGGCTTCGGTCGGCGTGGTGATGATCTCGGTCAACATCGGGATGCCGGCGTCCCGCATCGGAATTTTCATGATCTCCCTACGTCGAAATGGGCCAGCGGATAGCCCCGGTCCCTGTAGAAGCGCCAGCGCTCGCGACTGCCGGCCAGTGCCTCATCCTCGTTGCCGACGATTTCGATCAGCCGTTCGAAACGGGCGAAGTGGCCGGGCACGACATTGGACAGATTGATCAGGAGCTGATGATGCGGGGTCGCCGCGGCATCGTCCTCGGTCAATACGATCGGGGTACGGTCGGCCAGGGGATCGCCGGCGCTCACGTGCGGCAGAAAATCCGGTTCGGAAAAGGTCCACAACGCCTGATCGAGTGCATCGCGTTGCCGGCGGTCCTGTGCCAGCAGCACGATCTGGCTGCCGCCGGCGCGCGCCTTGCGGATCAGACGGCAGGCGTACAGGATGCGGTCGCCGATGTTGAGGTGGAAATCGATGCGGGTCATGGCGGAAATCGGAGCGCTCGCAAGGACGCGGGAAATGATCTCGGCGGCGCGCGCCGGCAATGTCAGAACTGGAAGCCGGGCGGCGCGTTGCCGGCCGGCGGCGGAGGCGGTGTGGCTGCACCGGCGCCAGACTCGGCGGCGGGCGGCGTGGCCGCCTGCGCGGCTTTCGGCGGCGCCGCCGCAACGGCCGGCGGATTCTGATACGACTTCGGCAGCTGACTGGTTTCCGGATAACCGGCGGCGCTCAGCGTGGCATTCCAGGAGTCTGCTTCGAAGCCTTGCTGTTTCTGGTTGCCGACCGTCAGCAGCGGCAAATGCTGGTCGCTGCCGGCCTTGCGCAGCACGGCCAGGTCTTCGTCACTTTGCACGGTTTTTTCGGCGAACGGGATGCCGCGCCGTTGCAGCAGGGCGCGGCCGTCGCTGCAGGGCTGGCAATTGTCGGTGGTGTACAACGTGACCGGATGTTTGGTGTGCGCGTTGGCCAGTGCCGGCGGCAGCGCATCGGCCGGGCGGGGGCGGTTCGGCAGGGTCCGTTCGACCGGGGCGCTATCGGGCGGCGTATCGCTGTAGGTCACGCGCCCGTCCGGTCCGACCGATTTGTACAGCTGCGCATGGGCGCCGGCCATCCACAACAGTCCGGCTGCCAGCAACAGCGATGTTGGTGCGCACTTCATTGGCTTTCCTCCCCGAGGGCGGCGGTCAGTGGCTGGGGCTCAGTCCGTTGTGACGCAGCAGCGCATCGATGCTCGGTGCGCGCCCGCGGAACGCCTTGAACGATTCCAGTGCCGGCCGTGAACCGCCGACCGCCAGAATTTCACGCTGAAATTTCCTGCCGGTTTCCACAGAAATCACGTTGCCGCTGGCGGCGCCCGCCTCCTCGAAGGCGGAGTAGGCGTCGGCGGACAGGACTTCGGCCCATTTGTAGCTATAGTAACCGGCCGCATAGCCGCCGGCAAAGATGTGGCTGAACGAATGCTGGAAGCGGTTGAACGACGGCGGTATCACCACCGCCACCTGCTGCCGCACCTGATCCAGCACCTGCTGCACGCTGTCCTTGCCGGCCGGGTCGTAATCGTCGTGCAGGCGCATGTCGAACAGCGCGAATTCGACCTGGCGCAGGGTCTGCAGGCCGGCGTGGAAATTCCTGGCCGCCACCATCTTGTCGAACAGCGCGCGCGGCAGCGGCTGCCCGGTTTTGGCATGGGAAGTCATGTGTTCCAGCACTTCCCATTCCCAGCAGAAATTTTCCATGAATTGCGACGGCAGTTCGACCGCGTCCCATTCGACGCCGGAAATGCCCGACACCGCCAGTTCCTCGACCTCGGTCAGCATGTGGTGCAGGCCGTGGCCGAATTCATGGAACAGCGTGATCACTTCATCGTGGGTGAAATACGCCTGCTTTTCGCCCGGTGCCGGTTCGGAAAAATTGCAGGTCAGGTAGGCCACCGGCGTCTGGATGCCGCTACCGAGACGGCGGCGTGCGCGCGCATCGTCCATCCAGGCGCCGCCGCGCTTGCCCTTGCGCGCATACAGGTCGAGGTAGAACTGGCCGACCAGTTCGGTACCGTTGGAACCCTGACGTTCGATGCGGAAGAACTTTACGTCCGGGTGCCAGACCGGCGCGCTGTCCGGCTTGATGTCGACCGAGAACAGTTTCTGCACCAGCCGGAACAGGCCGCCGACCACTTCGTTTTCCGGGAAGTACAGTTTTACTTCCTGTTCGGAAAATGCGTAGCGCCGCTCGCGCAGTTTTTCGGCGGCATAGGTCATGTCCCAGGCTTCCAGCGTTTCCAGACCGAGTTCCTGTTTGGCGAACGCTCGCAATTCGGCCAGATCCTGTTCCGCGTATGGCCGTGCGCGCCGCGCCAGGTCTTCGAGGAAGTCGATTACCTGGCGCGGGGTCTGCGCCATTTTCGGCTCCAGCGACAGTTCGGCGAAATTGCCGAAGCCGAGCAGTCGTGCTTCTTCCTGGCGCAGTTTCAGGATGTCGACGATGTTCTGCGTGTTGTCCCATTGCGCGCACTGGCTGAAGGCGCTGCCCAGCTCGGATGCCTTGGTGGCGTTGGCGCGATAGATGGTTTCACGCAGCGCCCGGTCGTCGGCGTATTGCAGCACCGGGAAATAGGACGGGAAATGCAGGGTGAACTTGTAGCCGGCGCGGCCATCCTTTTCGGCGGCGGCACGCGCCGCTTGCCTGACGTCGTCCGGCAGGCCGGCCAGACGCGCTTCCTGCTCGACGATCAGCGTGTAATCGTTGGTGGCATCGAGGATGTTTTCCGAAAAGCGCGTGGTAACGGCGGCCTGCGCTTCCTGGATTTCGGCGAAGCGCTGTTTTTGCTGCGGCGGCAATTCGGCACCGCCGAGGCGGAAGTCGCGCAAGGCATTGTCCAGCGCCCGCTTGCGTTCGGCCGACAGCGCCGCATGGTGCGGCCCGGTACGCAGCGCCCGGTACTTTTCGAACAGCGCGGGATTTTGCGCCAGCATGGTCCAGAATTCGACCACTTTCGGCTGGTTGGCATTGTAGGCGGCGCGCAGTTCCGGGGTATCGGCAACCGCGTTCAGATGGCCGATCGCGCCCCAGGCGCGGCCCAGTTGTTCGGTGGCGTCTTCCAGCGGCTCGACGAAATTTTCCCAGGTCACTTCGGCCAGCGGCGCCTCCAGTCGTGCCACCACCGCGCGACAGCGCTCCAGCAGGGTGTCCAGCGCCGGCGTGACGTGCTCGGGACGGATGCGGGCGAAGTCGGGCAGGCCGGAAAAATCCAGCAGCGGGTTGGAATCGGCGGTGGCGGTCAAGCTGGAAGCGACGGGGGTATTCATGCGGTTTCGGTTCTTTCTGCTGCTTCGACGGTATTGACGAGCAGCATGGTGATGGTCATCGGGCCGACGCCGCCCGGGACCGGAGTGATGTGGCCGGCCACTTCCTTGACTGGCGCAAAATCGACATCGCCGCACAACTTGCCTTGATCGTCGCGGTTCATGCCGACATCGATCACCACCGCGCCGGGTTTGACCATGTCGGCGGTGATCAGGTTGCGCTTGCCGGTGGCGGCCACCAGGATGTCGGCCTGCCGGGTATGGTGGCCGAGATCGCGCGTCTTCGAGTTGCAGATGGTGACGGTGGCACCGGCCTGCAAGAGCAGCATCGCCTGCGGCTTGCCGACGATGTTGGAAGCGCCCACCACCACCGCGTGGGCGCCGCGCACCGGATAGGCGATCGATTCCAGCATCTTCATGACGCCGTACGGAGTACAGGGGCGGAACAGCGGCTGGCCGGTCATCAGCAGCCCGGCGTTGCTGATATGGAAGCCGTCGACATCCTTTTCCGGGGCGATCGCCTCGATCACCTTGTGGGCATCGATCTGCGCCGGCAGCGGCAGCTGGACCAGGATGCCGTGGATGCGCGGATCGCGGTTCAAGGCGTCGATGCGCTCCAGCAACGCCGCTTCGCTGAGGTCGGCGGGGTATTTTTCCATCACCGAATGGATGCCGCTGTCCTGGCAGGCCTTGACCTTGTTGCGCACATAGACTTGCGAGGCGGGATTCTCGCCGACCAGAATCACCGCCAGGCCCGGTTGCCGGCCGCGCGCGGTCAGGGCGTGGGCGCGCGCGGCGACGTCGGCGCGCAGTTGCCGGGAAAGCTGGGTTCCATCAATCAGTTGTGCGGTCATGGCGAAGGTCCGGGAGAAGAAAGGCGAAATTATAAGGTGGGGCCGTCGCACGGCTGTCGTTACCGGGAACGTGGATGATGCGGGAATGGCAGAAAATATCGCATTGTAAAAAATCATCCCGTAATTTGGAAATTAAAAAAACTGCTGCTAGAATGCATTTACCAGCACGCGATCTGGTCCAAGCCTCGGGAAGCCGGTGGCGCCGCGCCGCCCGGTTTCACCGCATTACAGGAGACGCACGATGTCAGCTCAGCTCAATCAATTAGCAGCGCAGGCCGCCAACGATCCCGACGCGATGGAAACGCGGGAATGGCTGGATGCGCTGGAAGCGGTGATCGAAAATGAAGGGCCGGAACGCGCCCATTACCTGATGGAGCGCATGCTCGATCTGGCGCGCCGGCGCGGTTCGCACATCCCGTTTTCCAGCAATACCGCGTACGTCAACACGATTCCTGCGCACATCGGCGAACCCAATCCCGGAAATCTGGAATACGAGGAGCGCCTGCGCTCCTGGATGCGCTGGAACGCGATGGTGATGGTCAACAAGGCCAACCGTCTCGACCCCGATCTTGGCGGCCACCTGGCCAGCTTCGCGTCGCTGGCCACCATGCTCGGCGTCGGCTTCAATCATTTCTGGCATGCGCCTTCCGAAGGGCACGGCGGCGATCTGCTGTATCTGCAGGGGCATTCGTCGCCCGGCGTCTATGCGCGTGCCTTCCTCGAAGGCCGGCTGACCGAGGAGCAGTTGCTGAATTTCCGCCGCGAGGTGGATGGCCACGGGCTGTCGTCGTATCCGCATCCGCAGCTGATGCCGACCTTCTGGCAATTCCCGACGGTATCGATGGGCCTGGGACCGCTGATGGCGATCTACCAGGCGCGTTTCCTGAAATACCTGCACGCGCGTGAACTGGCCGATACCGCCAACCGCAAGGTCTGGGCATTCTGCGGTGATGGCGAAATGGACGAACCGGAGTCGATGGGCGCGATCGGCATGGCCGGCCGCGAGCGGCTCGACAATCTGGTGATGGTGGTCAACTGCAACCTGCAGCGGCTGGACGGGCCGGTGCGCGGCAACGGCAAGATCATCCAGGAACTGGAAGCCGAATTCCGCGGTGCCGGCTGGAACGTCATCAAGGTGATCTGGGGCAGCTATTGGGACGAGCTATTCGCGCGCGACAAGGAAGGCATCCTGCAGCGCGTGATGATGGAAACCGTCGATGGTGAGTACCAGAACTACAAGTCGCGCGACGGCGCCTACGTGCGCAAGCATTTCTTCGGCAAGCATCCTAAGCTGCTGGAACTGGTGTCGAAGATGTCGGACGACGACATCTGGCGCCTGCAGCGCGGCGGCCACGATCCGCACAAGATCTACGCCGCCTACAAGCAGGCGGTCGAGCACAAGGGCCAGCCGACCGTGCTGTTGATCAAGACCGTCAAGGGCTTCGGCATGGGGCGCTCGGGCGAAGCCAAGAACACCGCGCACCAGACCAAGAAGCTGGATGACGAGGCGATCCGCGAAATGCGCGACCGCTACGGCATCCCGATTCCGGACGACCAGTTGCCGCAGCTGCCGTTCTTCAAGCCGGCCGACGATTCGCCGGAAATCAAGTATCTGCATGAACGCCGCCAGGCGCTCGGCGGCTATCTGCCGCAGCGCCGCCTGAAAGCCGACGAAGTCTTGCCGGTACCGCCGCTGTCGGCGTTCCAGGCGATTCTCGACGCGACCGCCGAGGGCCGCGAAGTCTCGACCACGCAAGCCTTCGTGCGCACGCTGGCAGTGCTGCTGCGCGACCAGCATCTGAGCAAGCGCATCGTGCCGATCCTGGTCGATGAATCGCGCACTTTCGGCCTCGAAGGGCTGTTCCGCCAGATCGGCATCTTCAGCCAGCAGGGCCAGCTGTACGAACCGGTCGATCGCGATCAGGTGATGTACTACCGCGAAGACAAGGCCGGCCAGTTGCTGCAGGAAGGCATCAACGAGGCCGGCGGCATGTGCTCGTGGATTGCCGCCGCCACCTCGTATTCGTCGAACAACCGGATCATGATTCCGTTCTATGCGTACTACTCGATGTTCGGCTTCCAGCGTTTCGGCGATCTCGCCTGGGCCGCCGGCGACATGCGCGCGCGCGGCTTTCTGCTCGGCGGCACCGCCGGTCGCACCACGCTGAACGGCGAAGGTTTGCAGCACGAGGACGGCCACAGCCACGTGGTCGCCTCGACCATTCCGAACTGCGTGCCGTACGACCCGACCTTCGCGCACGAGGTGGCGGTGATCGTGCAGGATGGCCTGAAACGGATGGTGGAAGACCAGGAGGACGTGTTCTATTACATCACGCTGATGAACGAGAACTACAGCCATCCGGGCTTCCAGCCGGAGCAGCAGGAAGGCATCCTGAAGGGGTTGTACCTGCTGCAGCCGGGCGCCCGCAAGGCCGGCCCGCGCGTGCAGCTGATGGGCTCCGGCACCATCCTGCGCGAAGCGATCGCCGCCGCCGAACTGCTGAAAAACGACTGGGGCGTCGAGTCCGACATCTGGTCGGCGCCATCCTTCACCTTGCTGGCGCGCGACGGTCAGGCGGTGGAACGCTGGAACCTGCTGCATCCGCAGCAGCCGGCGCGCGTGGCGCACGTCACGCAGTCGCTGCAGGGCACCAGCGGCCCGATCATCGCCACCAGCGACTACATGCGCACCTTCGCCGAGCAGATCCGCGCCTACATGCCGAAGGGCCGCAGCTACAAGGTGCTCGGTACCGACGGCTTCGGCCGCTCCGATACCCGCGCCAAGCTGCGCGAGTTCTTCGAGGTCAACCGTTACTTCGTCGTCATCTCGGCGCTGAAGGCGCTGGCCGATGAAGGGACGGTCCCGGTCGCCACGGTGGCGCAGGCGATTGCCAAATACAATGTCAATCCTGACAAGCCGAATCCGGCGGCGTAACTCTTGACAATTCAAATCCCCGTCCGGGGCGTCCGGTTGCGGCTGACGGCAGCCGGCCGTACCGCCGCCCGGAGCATTCGGGCACGGGGACATAACGGAGCGAAGAGATGGCTATGGTAGAAGTCAAAGTCCCCGATATTGGCGATTTCAAGGAAGTCGAAGTCATAGAACTGCTGGTCCGGCCCGGCGATACGGTGAAGGTGGACCAGTCGCTGATCACGGTCGAGTCCGACAAGGCCAGCATGGAGATTCCGTCCAGCCATGCCGGCGTGGTCAAGGAATTGAAGGTCAAGGTCGGCGACAAGGTGGCCGAGGGTTCGCTGGTGCTGCTGCTCGAGGAAGGCGCCAGCGCCACCGCATCGGCCCCGGCTCCCGCTCCCGCACCGATGCCCGCGCCTGCAGTGGCGGCCGCCCCGGCGCCAGCTCCGGCTCCAGTCGAATCCCCCGCGGCCCCGGCCGATGCGCCGCGCGCCAGGACGGTGCCGACCGCCGCGCTGGAGCCGCGCGAGGCTGGCGGGCCGAAGCCGCATGCGTCGCCGTCGATCCGCAAGTTCGCGCGCGAACTCGGCGTCGATCTCGGCCAGGTCGCCGGTACCGGACCGAAGGGCCGCATCCTGCATGCCGACGTGCAAAACCACGTGAAGGCGGTGATGGCCGGCGGCGCGGTTGCCGCTACGGACGGCGGCGCCGGACTTGGTCTGCTGCCGTGGCCGTCGCTGGATTTCTCCAAATTTGGCGCCACTGAATTGCTGCCGCTGTCGCGCATCAAGAAGCTGTCCGGCCCCAACCTGCACCGCAACTGGGTGATGATTCCGCACGTGACCCAGTTCGACGAGGCCGACGTCACCGAGCTGGAAGAATTCCGCGTCGCCACCAATGCGGCGCTGGCCAAAGCGGCCAAGGGCGGCGCGCCGGTCAAGCTGACCATGCTGGCCTTCGTCATCAAGGCCTGCGTGGCGGCGCTGAAGAAATATCCGGCCTTCAATGCCTCACTCGACGCCGGCGGTGAAAACCTGATCCTCAAGCAGTACTACCACATCGGTTTTGCCGCCGACACGCCGAACGGACTGGTGGTGCCGGTGGTCAGGGATGCCGATCAGAAGGGCGTCGAGCAGATTGCCCGGGAACTGGGAGAATTGTCGGCGCTGGCGCGCGACGGCAAGCTGAAACCGACCGACATGCAGGGCGCCAGCTTCACCATTTCCTCGCTCGGCGGCATCGGCGGCACCGCGTTCACGCCGATCATCAACGCGCCGGAAGTGGCGATCCTCGGCCTGTCCAAGACCAGCATGAAACCGGTCTGGGATGGCCAGCAATTCGCGCCGCGCCTGATGTTGCCGACTTCGCTGTCGTACGACCATCGCGTGATCGACGGCGCGATGGCGGCGCGCTTCTCGGTCTATCTGGCCGAAGTGCTGGCGGACCTGCGCAAGACGCTGCTGTGAGCACAACCGGCATCTTCCGTACTGTTCGCATCCAGCCATGACCACTTGCGTCGTCGTCAAAAAGAACCGCGAAATCGCCATCGCCGCCGATTCGCTGGTGACCTTCGGTGATACCCGGCTGCCGGACGAATACGAGGCCAGCCAGAAGATTTTCCGCATCGGCGAGTCGTACATCAGCGTCGCCGGCACCACCGCGCATTTCCCGGTGATGCGCAAGCTGCTGAACGACCTGGGTGATGATTGCCGGCTGGCCGGACGCGACCAGGTGTTCGATACGTACTCGAAGGTGCATCAGATCCTGAAGGAAAACTATTTCCTGAACACCCGCGAGGACGAGGACGATCCGTATGAATCCTCGCAGGCCACTTCGCTGATCGCCAATCCGCATGGCATCTTCGGTGTCTATTCGTACCGCGAGGTATTCAGCTTCGAACGTTTCTGGGGCATCGGCAGCGGCCGCAATTTCGCCCTCGGCGCGATGTACGCGGTGTACGACCGGCTGGCGACGGCGCGCGAGATCGCCGAGGTCGGCGTGCGGGCCGGCGCCGAGTTCGACAAGAATTCGGCGGCGCCATTCCAGATCCACAGCTTTGCCGCGCTGTGAGCGCGGGCCGGCAAGCCTGAGCGTATCCATCGGCCGCGCCACGAGCGCGCCCAACCAACGGAGTGAGACATGAGCCTGATTGAAGTAAAAGTCCCGGACATCGGCGATTTCAAGGAAGTGGAGGTGATCGAACTGCTGGTCAAGCCGGGCGACACGGTGGCGCTCGACCAGTCGCTGATCACGGTCGAGTCGGACAAGGCCAGCATGGAAATTCCGTCCAGCCACGCCGGCGTGGTCAAGGAACTGAAGATCAAGCTCGGCGACAAGGTGGCCGAGGGATCGGTGGTGCTGACGCTGGAAGCGCAGGCCGACCAGGCCGAGCAGGAGGCAACCCCGGCCGGCACTCCGGCGGCGACGCCTGCCCCGGCCGCCGCGCCGACGGCACCCCTCAGCGGCAGCGCCGATCTCGAATGCGAGATGCTGGTGCTCGGCGCCGGCCCCGGCGGCTATTCGGCCGCCTTCCGCGCCGCCGATCTGGGCATGGCGACGGTGCTGGTGGAACGCCATTCGACGCTGGGCGGGGTCTGCCTGAACGTCGGCTGCATTCCGTCCAAGGCGCTGCTGCATGTGGCGGCGGCGATCGACGAAACGGCGGCGCTGGCGGCGCATGGCGTCAGCTTCGGCGCGCCGCAGATCGACATCGACAAGCTGCGTGGCTGGAAGGACAAGGTGGTCGGCAAGATGACCGCCGGGCTGGCCGGCATGGCGCGCGCGCGCAAGGTCAAGGTGGTGCAGGGCGTCGGCCGCTTCGTCGGCCCGCATCAGCTGGAAGTGACGGCGGCCGACGGCGGCACGCAGACGGTGCGGTTCCAGCAGGCGATCATCGCCGCCGGTTCGTCGGTGGTGCAGCTGCCGTTCATTCCGCAGGACCCGCGCATCGTCGATTCCACCGGCGCGCTGGAACTGCGCCAGATTCCGCAGCGCATGCTGGTGATCGGCGGCGGCATCATCGGGCTGGAAATGGCCAGCGTGTATTCGACGCTGGGCGCGCGCATCGACGTGGTGGAAATGCTGGATGGCCTGATGCAGGGCGCCGACCGCGATCTGGTCAAGGTCTGGCAGAAATTCAATGAAAAGCGTTTCGACAGGATCATGACCAAAACCAGGACGGTCGCGGTCGAGGCAAGGGCGGACGGCATCCTGGTCCGTTTCGAGAGCGCCGATCCGGCCGTCGCCGCGCCGGAACCGCAACGGTACGACATGGTGCTGGTGGCGGTCGGCCGCAGCCCGAACGGCAAGCGGATCGGCGCCGACGCCGCCGGCGTCGCCGTCACCGAACGCGGTTTCATTGAGGTCGATAGCCAGATGCGCAGCAACGTGCCGCATATCTTCGCGATCGGCGACATCGTCGGCCAGCCGATGCTGGCGCACAAGGCGGTGCATGAGGCGCACGTGGCGGCGGAAGCGGCGGCCGGGCAGAAGTCGCATTTCGACGCCCGCGTGATTCCGTCGGTCGCCTATACCGATCCGGAAGTGGCCTGGGTCGGCATCACCGAGGACGAGGCCAGGGCCAAGGGCATCGCACTGGAAAAGAGCGTGTTTCCGTGGGCCGCTTCCGGCCGCGCGGTGGCGAATGGCCGCGACGAAGGATTCACCAAGCTGCTGTTCGACGCCGGGACGCACCAGATCGTCGGCGGCGCCATGGTCGGCACCGATGCCGGCAACATGATCGGCGAGATCGCGCTGGCGATCGAAATGGGTGCCGACGCGGTCGACATCGGCAAGACCATCCACCCGCATCCGACGCTGGGCGAATCGATCGGCATGGCGGCCGAAGCCTTCGAGGGCGTCTGCACCGACCTGCCGCCGGCGCGCAGGAAGTAGCCCGCGGCCGGCCTGGCGCCAGGCGCCGGGCACTGCGGTTGGCGCGCCGTCGCGGCGCCGCCGGCGGAGGCAGATGGATCGTCTGTCATCGAGGTCGGCTACCATGACGGCTGCTCAACTCTTTCCGCTTCCATGCAAAACGTCCTGCTGGTCGTCGCCGCGCTGCTGCTGGTGCTGCTGAATGCTTTTTTCGTTGCCGCCGAATTCGGCCTGGTCAAGGTGCGCGCCACCCGCATCCGCGCGATCGCCAGGACGTATGGCTGGCGCGGCCGCATACTGGCCGAGGTGCACGAGAAGCTCGATACCTATCTGTCGGCCTGCCAGCTCGGCATCACGCTGGCGTCGCTGGGGCTGGGCTGGATCGGCGAACCGGCCTTCGCGCGCCTGCTGGAACCGCTGTTCGACTGGTTCGGCATCAGCTCGCCGGAAGCGATCCACGGCATTTCGTTCGCGATCGCCTTTTTCTTCATTTCCTTCCTGCACATCGTGGTCGGCGAACTGGCGCCGAAGTCGCTGGCGATCCGCCATCCGGAGATCATCGGCCTGTGGACCGCGGCGCCGCTGTACGGCTTTTACTGGCTGATGTATCCGGCGATCTGGCTGCTGAACGCCAGTGCCAACCGGGTGCTGCAATTGGCCGGCCTGGGCGGCGACGCCAGCCCCGATACCCAGTATTCGGCCGATGAACTGAAGCTGATCCTGCGCGCCAGCCGTCCGGGCGAGCGCTTCACCCGCGACGAGTGGAACGTGCTGGCGCAGACGCTGGATTTCAGCGAACTGGAAGTGGCCGAACTGATGCGACCGATCCATGAACTGGTGGCGCTCGGACGCGACAAGAGCCTGCAGGAAAACTTGCGGATCATGACCCGCAGCCGCTTTTCGCGTTACCCGTATTTCGACCGCAACGGCATCGACGCGCTCGGCGTGATCCACCTGAAGGACCTGTTCTTCGCGCGCGAGGAAGGCCAGCCGATCGACAACCTGGAACGTCATCTGCGGCCGATCCAGTACATTTCGCCGCGCGCGCCGGCGCTGGAACTGTTCCGCCGCTTCCGCAAGGGCGCGCCGCATTTCGCCCTGATCGGCCGCCCCGGCCAGCCGCCGCAGGGCTTCATCACGCTGGACAATCTGCTGGGCGCGATGATCGGCGAAATCCGCGACGAATTCCGCCAGAACGACAACGACTGGACCCGGCTGGACGACGGCACGCTGATCGGCAAGGGCAGCCTGCCGATCTTTTCGCTGGAGCAGCGGCTCGGCATCGACATGGATGGCGAGGCGCTCGATCTGGAAGATGTGGAATCGGTCAGCGGCCTGATCATGGTCAAGCTCGGCGACATTCCGCACGAAGGGCAGCGCATCCGCTTCGGCCAGTTCGATCTGGTGGTCAAGAAGATGAACGGCCCGCGCATCGTGATGGTGCGCGCCTATCCGAAGCGCGACGACGGGCCGATGGATCAACCGGTCTGATTCGCCCGGTCATTCAGAAAACAGGGGGGTATGCCTTAACTTCTCAATGCTGGTGCCAGCCACAGCATGGCAGGTTGGGGGGTATCTGAATTCTCAATCGAAATAGCTGCGCGCCGCCTCGAAGCGCCGGGCATAGTAGCGGTTGTCCAGACGGTCGATGCGCACCCGGCCGTTGGTCGATGGCGCATTGATGAAGCGGTTGTCGCCGAGGTAGATGCCGACGTGCGAAAACGGCCGGCCGAGCGTGTTGAAGAACACCAAGTCGCCCGGCCGCAGCGCTTCCTTCGGAATGCTTTTGCCGCGCCGCGCGATGTCGGCGGCGCTGCCGGTGACCGACAGGCCGAGCGCCTGGCGGTAGATGTAGCTGACCATGCCGCTGCAGTCGAGGCCGGCTTCAGGATTCTTGCCGCCGAAGCGGTAGCCGGTATCGATCAGGCCCAGCGCGTACAGCACCACTTCGCTGCCCTTGCCGCTTTGCGGGCCGCGCCCGCTGTAGGGCACCGTTTCGCGCTGCGGCACGCTGCCGCAGGCGACGATCAGGAAGGAACAGAAGCAGACAAGCCAGGTGCGGATCGACATGCCCGCAGTGTAAGAGAAAGCGGCGCCGCCGGACAAGTCGGCGGCGCCCGGCGCGCTCAGTGGCCGAGCTGCTTCAGCACGCCCGACAGCATCGTGATCATCTGGTCGATCTCGTCTTCGGTGACGTTCAGCGCCGGCATGAAACGCAGCAGGTTCGGGCGCGGCGAATTCAGCAGCAGGCCGAGCGGCTGCAGTTCGCGCGCGGCATCGACGATCTGCGGGCCGATGTCCTTGCCGAGCTTCAGCGCTCGCAGCAGGCCCTCGCCGCGTTCGCCCTGCATGCCGTGCTGCGCCGACAGTTTTTCCAGCGCCGCGCCGAGGTAGGCGCCGCGCGCGCGCACGGTTTCCAGGAAGCCGTCGCGCAGCAGTTCGCGGATGACCGCGATGCCGACCGCCGTCATCAGCGGATTGCCGTTGTAGGTGCCGCCCTGTTCGCCGGCCTCGAAGCAGGCCACCGCTTCGCGGCACAGCAGCGCGCCGAGCGGCACGCCGCCGCCGATGCCCTTGGCCAGCGTCATGATGTCGGGCGCGATGTCGGACAACTGGTGGGCGAACAGCGCGCCGGTGCGGCCCATGCCGGACTGCACTTCATCGACGATCAGCAGCAGGTTGCGTTCCCGCGTCAGCTGGCGCAGGGCCTGCATGAATTCGCGCGAGGCCGGAATCACGCCGCCTTCGCCCTGCACCGGCTCCAGCATCACCGCCACGGTGCGCTCGTTGATCAGCCGTTCGACGCTGGCCAGGTCGTCCAGCGTCGCCTTCGGGAAGCCCGGCACCTGCGGCGCGTACATGGTGTCCCAGCCATCCTTGCCGGAGGCCGACATGGTGGCCAGCGTGCGGCCGTGGAAGCTGTGGTCGAAGGTGATGATTTCAAAGCGGTTTTCGCCGGCGCCGTTCCGGTTCAGCTTGCCCCACTTGCGCGCCAGCTTGATCGCGCCTTCGTTGGCTTCGGCGCCGCAGTTGGTGAAGAACACCCGGTCGAAGCAGGAGTGTTGCGTCAGCAGCGAAGCCAGCTCGATCATCGGCGCGTTGTAGAAGGCCGGCGAGGGGTTGAGGATTTTCTTCGCCTGCGCCGCCAGCGTGTCTTGGATGCACTGCGGCGAATGGCCGAGGCTGTTGACCGCCCAGCCCTGCAGGTAATCCAGATAGCGCTTGCCGGTATGGTCGGTGATCCACATGCCGCTGCCTTCGGTGAAAACCAGCGGCGGCCGGTTGGTGACATACATCAGGCTATCGACGTCGTACTGGCTGAATTCCATCTGTGAACTCCTCGGCAAAGAGATGCGGCAAAGCGGCGGGGCGGAAGGCACCGGCATGCGGCCGGTTCAAAAAAAAACCACAGGGCTGGCCTGTGGCTTCGCGATCGGCAAAACGCTCACGCGCACGGCACCCGGGGCAGCGGCAGGGCGCTTCGGCGTCGGAGCAGTTTGGCGGCGGTCGTCATGCGGTCCATATTAGTTTTTTTTGCGCAGTGCGTCAAAAGTTTTCCGCCGTCCGGACGCGCATTGGCTACTTCGCCAGATCTGCTTCCGAGGTGAAGGCGTCGGCGAAGAATTCCTCGTCCGGCAAGCCGGCGGCGGCGAAGTCGGTGCGCGCGGCATCGACCATCGCCGGCGCGCCGCAGGCATACACCTGATAGCCCGACAGGTCGGGCAGGTCGGCCAGCACCGCCAGATGGACGAAACCGGTGCGACCGCTCCAGCCGTCTTCGGCGGCTGGTTCCGACACCACCGGCACGTATTGGAAATTCGGCACGCTGCGCGCCCATTCCTCGCACAGATCCTGCATGTACAGGTCGCGCGGACGGCGTCCGCCCCAGTACAGCGTGATCGGCCGCGCCGAACCGGAATGGATGCTGTGCTCGACCAGCGCCTTGATCGGGGCGAAGCCGGTGCCGGAGGCCAGCAGCACGATCGGCCTGACGGAATCCTCACGCAGGAAGAAGGTGCCGAGCGGCGCTTCGAAGCGCAGGATGTCGCGTTCCTTCATCGCGTTGAACACGTGGTCGGTGAACACGCCGCCCGGCATGTGGCGGATGTGCAGCGTCAGGTTCTCGTCCAGGTGCGGCGCGTTGGCCATGCTATAGCTGCGCCGGGTGCCGTCGCGCAGGATGAATTCCAGATACTGGCCGGCCAGGTATTGCAGCCGGTCGTTGGCCGGCAGCTGCAGCGTCAGCACCACGACGTCGTCGGCCGCCTTGCGGATGCCGGTCACGCGCGCCGGCATCTTGCGGATCGGGAACTGGCCGACGCCGAGCACTTCGCGCGCCTCGATCTGCAGGTCCGAATGCGGCGTGGCGCAGCAGAACAGCGCGCCGCCGTTTTCCTCGTCGTGCACCGACAGCGCCTTTTCCTGATGCGCGCCATGCGTGATGCTGCCGGACAGCAGCTTGCCGCGGCAGGTGCCGCAGGCGCCGTTCTTGCAGCCGTAAGGCAGGCCGACGCCCTGGCGGATGGCGGCGCCGAGCACGGTCTCGCCTTCCTCGCACACGAATTGCCGACCGCTCGGCTGGACAGTGATCTGGAAACTCATACAATCCCGATGGTGAAAAATGCCATGCAGTTGAATCCGGCCGCCGGCCCCAGGCTCGGGCGGCCGCGTTTATTGATCGTGGGGTGCGGCGATGTCGGCATGCGCCTGCTGCCGCTGCTGCGCACCCGCTTCCGGGTATTTGCCGTCACCAGCCAGCCAGAGCGCCGCGCCGAATTGCGCGCCGCCGGCGCCGTGCCGATCGTCGCCGATCTGGATGCGCCGCACACGCTGGCCCGCCTGGCGCGGCTGGCCGCGATGGCGGTGCATCTGGCGCCGCCCGCAGGCGACGGCACGCGCGATGCGCGCAGCCGCCGGCTGGCCGCCATTCTACCCGAGCGGGCGACCCTGGTTTACGTCAGCACCAGCGGCGTGTACGGCGATTGCGGCGGCGCCTGGGTCGAGGAAACCCGGCCGCCGGCGCCGCGCAGCGCGCGCGCCGTGCGCCGGCTGGATGCCGAGCGCACGCTGCGCGCCTGGGCGCGGCGGCGTGGCGCGCGTCTGGCGATTCTGCGCGTGCCCGGCATCTATGCCGCCGACCGTCTGCCGCTGGAGCGGCTGCGGCGCGGGCTGCCGGCGCTGGCGGCGGCCGAGGACGTCTACACCAATCACATCCATGCCGACGATCTGGCGCGCATCATCGCCGCCGCGCTCTTCCGCAGCCGGCCGGGGCGCGTCTACCACGCGGCCGACGACACGCAGTTGCGCATGGGCGATTACTTCGATGCCGTCGCCGACGCCTTCGGGCTGGCGCGGCCGCCACGGCTGCCGGCGGTCGAGTTGCGACAGGCGGTGACGCCGCTGCAGTGGTCGTTCATGGCGGAGTCGCGGCGGCTGGAAAATGGGCGCATCAAGCAGGAACTGGGGGTGCGGCTGCGGCATCCGCAGGTGCCGGCGGCGCTGGCAGAGATCGCGGCTGGCGGCACGCCCTGAGGCGGCCGGCCGTGCCACGTCATGAAGCGGCGGCGCTATCCGGATGCGCCAGCGCGGCGGTCACCCGCAGCACTTCCTCGACGGTGGTGAGGCCGGCGGCGATCTTCAGTGCGCCGGCGGCGCGCAGCGTCATCATGCCGTCGGCCAGACTTTGCTGTTTCAGCGCCTGGATGTCGGAAGCCGGCCGGATCAGGCGGCAGAAGGCCGGGGTCGCCTGCAGCAGTTCGTACAGGCCGGTGCGGCCGCGATAGCCGGTCTGCCGGCATTCCGGGCAGCCGACCGGCCGGTAGGCGGCGGCCGGCGGCGCCAGTTCGCGGCCGTCGCACAGGCTGGCCCAGATGTCGGCGGCGATGGGACCGTCAGCCTGCTTGCAGTCCGGGCACAGCGTGCGCACCAGCCGCTGCGCCATGATGCCGAGCAGCGTCGCTTCCAGCAGGTAGTAGGGCACGCCCAGTTCCAGCAGGCGCATCACCGCCGACGGCGCGTCGTTGGTGTGCAGCGTCGACAGTACCAGATGGCCGGTCAGCGCCGCCTGGATTGCCATCTCGGCGGTTTCCAGATCGCGGATTTCGCCGATCATGATGATGTCCGGGTCCTGCCGCATCAGCGAGCGCACGCCGTCGGCGAACGACAGTTCGATGCCGTGCTGTACCTGCATCTGGTTGAAGGCCGGTTCGACCATTTCGATCGGGTCTTCGACCGTGCAGACATTGACTTCGGAAGTCGCCAGCGCCTTCAGCGTGGTGTACAGCGTGCTGGTCTTGCCGGAGCCGGTCGGGCCGGTCACCAGGATGATGCCGTGCGGCCGGTTGGTCAGCTCGTTCCAGCGCGCCGCGTCGGCCGGCGGAAAGCCGAGTTCCGGCAGCGTCTTGACCACCACCTCCGGATCGAAGATGCGCATCACCAGCTTTTCGCCGAACACCGTCGGCAGCGTCGACAGCCGCAGCTCGATTTCCTGGCCGCCGGCGGTGCGGGTCTTGATGCGGCCATCCTGCGGCCGGCGTTTTTCGATCACGTCCATCCGGCCCAGCAGCTTGATGCGCGCGGTCATCGCGATCAGCACCACCGCCGGCACCTGGTAGACCTGATGCAGCACGCCGTCGATGCGGAACCGGATCGCCCCGAGTTCGCGCTTCGGCTCCAGGTGGATGTCAGAGGCGCGCTGCTCGAACGCATACTGCCACAGCCAGTCGACGATGTTGACCACGTGCTGGTCGTTGGCATCGACCTGCTTGTTGCTCTTGCCGAGTTCGACCAGCTGCTCGAAGTTGTTGCGCAGCGTCAGGTCCTGGCCGTTGGAACGCTGCGCGCTCTTGATCGAGCGCGCCAGCGCGAAGAACTGCGAAATGTACTGGGCGATGTCGAGCGGGCTGGCGACCACCAGCCGCACGCTGCGGCGGCTGATCTTGGCGATCTCGGGTTCCCATTCGGTGCGGAACGGCTCGGCGGTGGCGATCACCAGTTCGGTCGGCGTCAGGTCCACCGGCAGGATGTTGAACCGGGCGGCGTAGCTGGCCGACATCACGTCGGCGACGCGGGTGAAGTCGATCTTCAGCGGATCGATGCGGAAGAACGGCAGTTCGACCCTGGCCGCCAGCCATTGCGTCAGCCAGTCCAGCGTCAGCACCGGGTGCGGCGGCAGCGCCGACTTCAGCTTGCATTGCGCCACCGCGGTCAGCGCGTGCATCGCCGTCGCGGCATTGCGCTGCACGCCCTGCGCCTGCAGGTAGAGCGCCTTGGCGTCGGCGCGGGCGATGGTGCCGTCGGCCACCAGCCAGGTGAAAATCTGCTGCAGGTCGAGGGTGCGGGAAGTCGGCTTGTTCATCGCGGCATGTTCATCGGCGGGCGGGAAAGCGGGGCGGGAGAGTCGGGCGGACTTCAGGCCGCCAGCGTGCTGCGGATGCCATCGACCCAGGACGCCGCCGGCAGCCGGGTCTGGCGACGGATGGCGGCGGCGCGTTCGCCCAGCGCGGCGGCGTCCAGCGGGCGCGGCCGGCGGAACGCCAGCGCCACCACGTTGCCGTCGTGGATTTGCGGCAGGCAGACGATCTGCGCGAAGGCGGCGCGCATTGCCTTCAGGTTTTTCGCGTAGCTCGGATGATCGCCGAACAGGTTGACCGTCATCACGCCGTCCTCGCTCAGGCAGGCGGCGCAGGCGCGGTAGAACGCCGGCGTATCCAGCACCGGCCCGCGCGCGGTGGCGTCGTACAGATCGACCTGCAGCACGTCGATGCTGCCGGCGCGGGCCGGATCGGCGACGAAATCCTGGGCGTCCATTTCCAGCACCGTCAGCCGGGCATCGTCGTCCGGCAGCTTGAACATGGTCCGGCATACCGCGATCACCGCCGGATTCAGTTCGACCGCGGTGACGCGCGCCGCCGGCAGCTGGCGGTAGCAGAACTTGGTCAGCGCGCCGGTGCCGAGACCGAGCTGGACGACGTGGCGCGGCGCCGGCTCGAACAGCAGCCAGGCCATCATCTGTTGCGCGTATTCCAGTTCCGGCCAGTCGGGTTTGCGGATGCGCATCGCGCCCTGCACCCATTCGGTGCCGAAGTGCAGGTAGCGCACGCCGTCCAGTTCGGACAGCGTCACCGGCGCGTATTTCGGTTTGCGGGCCGGTTTGCGGACGGTCGGGCCGTCGGCGCGGTTGGCTGCGGCTTCGATGGATTGGCGTTTGATCAGCATGCGGCGGATGGAAGGTCGAGTCCGTCGATGATACCGCGCCACAACGCCAGTTTTTCCGCGAAGCCGGATTGCGCGTTGGCCGGCGACGACGACGGCAGCACCAGCGTCTGGAAGCCGGCGGCGGCCAGGCGCGCCTCGAACTTGCCGGCGGTCTTGCCGTTGAAGCAGATTCGTGTCAGCAGCGGGCAGCGGCGCTTCAGCGCGGAAAAATCGTTGTGGCGCGGATTGCGGATCGCGCTGTCCAGGCTGCCGACGCGCTCGCAGCTGGCGATCACGTCCCACAGGCCGACGCCGTGCGCCAGCAGCCGCCGCAGCCGTTGCGGATAGGGCAGGCCGGCCAGCTCGGTATCCAGCACCGCCGCCAGCAGCGGCCAGAACTGGTTGCGCGGATGACCGTAATACTGCTGCGCCGCCAGCGAGGCCGCGCCGGGAAAACTGCCGAGGATCAGGATGCGGGTGGCGCGGTCGGCGACCGGCGCCAGACCGGACAGGGCGGTGGGAACCGGGGCGGTGGTGGATGCGGTAGCGGGCATGACGACGGCGGACGGGGAATCCCGTCATGGTACCCGAGGCCGGCGTTGCCACGCCGCCGCCGCGATGGCCTACACTTGCGCATTTCAGCGCATTTCCAGATCGTCGAATCGTCACCCTCATGTCCCTTCATTTTTTCCGGCGCCTGACCGGGCGCGCCCGTACCCGGCGCGCCAACCGCCAGCTGGGCGCCGTGCTTGCCTGCATTGCCGGCGCGGTCAATGCCGGCGGCTTCCTGGCGGTGGACCGCTATACCTCGCACATGACCGGCATGGTGGCGATGATGGCCGGCGACCTGGCCGATGGCCACGGCCTGCTGCTGCTGACCGGTTTCTGCGGGCTGCTGGCCTTCATCGGCGGCGCCGCCACCACCGCGGTGCTGATCAACTGGGCGCGCCATCGCCGCATGCACAGCGAATATGCGCTGTCGCTCGGACTGGAAGCGCTGCTGTTGCTGGCCTTCGGCCTGCTCGGGGCGAACCTGCAGATTCATCTGCCGCTGACGCTGCCGGCCACGCTGTTGCTGCTGTGCTACATCATGGGTTTGCAGAACGCCATCGTCACCAAGATTTCCAAGGCGGAAATCCGCACCACTCACGTCACCGGACTGGTGACCGATCTCGGCATCGAACTCGGCAAGCTGTTTTACTGGAATCGCCACCACAGCCGTGAATCGAAGCAGTACGTCGACGCCAACCGCGACAAGCTGAGATTGCACGGCTTGATCCTGTCGAGTTTCTTCACCGGCGGCATCATCGGGGTGCTGGGATTCCGCCATCTCGGCTTCGCCGCCACCGTGCCGCTGGCGCTGCTGCTGATGGTGCTGGCGCTGATTCCCATCGTTGACGATGTCTGGCTGCTGTACGCCCGCACGCGCCGCGCAAGTCGCGGCGGATGATCGGCTTGACTCATACTGGGATGTGTATTTTTGAAGCCGGGCTACAGCCGCCCGTGAGGGGCCGATTTTAAGGCATACTCCCCCTTATTTCATTTTCGGCCGGGAGCCGGCGCGCCGCTTCCCGCCTTGCTACACTGGCGATGCCGGCGCTGCCCGCCGGCAACACAGGAGATTCCCGCATGAACCACGCCGCTTTATTCCGTCATCCGGAGCGCCGCCCATGACGGCCGCGCCGAACCCCTATCGCTATTGCCCGATGTGCGCGGCGCCGCTGATCGAGCGCGCCGACGTCGGCGAGGCCGGCAAGCTGCGGCTGGCCTGCCCGGACGGCCACTGGACCCACTGGGACAATCCGCTGCCGGTGCTGGCCGGGCTGGTCGAGGTCGAGGGCCGCATCCTGCTGGCGCGCAACGCCGCCTGGCCGGAAAAGACCTTCGCGCTGATCACCGGCTTCATGGAGCGCGACGAAACCCCGGAACAGGGCATCGCGCGCGAACTGAAGGAGGAAACCAATCTGGATGCCGACCAGGTGCAGCTGATCGGCGTCTACGAATTCATGCGCAAGAACGAGGTCATCATCGCCTACCACGTCAGGGCCAGCGGCGAGATCCGGCTGTCGGAGGAACTGGTCGAATACCGGCTGGTGGCGCCGGAAAAACTGCGGCCGTGGCGCGCCGGCACCGGCTACGCGATGGCCGACTGGATGCGCGCGCGCGGCCTGCCGGTCGAGTTCATGGACTGGCCGGGACGCGCCGCCGAACCGCAGCGGCAGGAATGACAGTCACGTGATTCCTTGTTGCAATGCATCATCGATGCCGGGGTTTGCGTTAGAATCGGCGGTTCGCATTGCTTCGAGTCGAGAACACCATGGAATTCCACAAGGAACTGGACGCCCGCGGGCTGAACTGTCCATTGCCGATACTGAAGACCAAGAAGGCGCTGGCGGAAATGACCAGCGGCCAGGTGCTGCGCGTGCTGGCGACCGATCCCGGCTCGGTGCGCGACTTCCAGGCGTTCGCCCGCCAGACCGGCAATGAACTGCTGGAGCAGTCGGAATCCAACAAGGAATTCCTGTTCTACATGAAACGCAAGTAGCCGGCCGCCGGCAGCCGTTCGGCAATTAATCGAACGGTCGTACTAAATTTCTGCGCGGTGCCGCCTTTCTCTTTTATAATCCTGATCACTTTACGTTTACGTCAATTCGATCTTTCAAGGGTACATCCATGAAAATACTGGTTCCAGTCAAGCGCGTGGTCGACTTCAACGTCAAGGTCCGCGTCAAGTCCGACGGCTCCGGCGTCGATATCGCCAACGTCAAGATGTCGATGAATCCGTTCGACGAAATCGCCGTGGAAGAGGCGATGCGCCTGAAGGAAGCCGGCAAGGCGACCGAAGTGGTGGCGGTTTCCTGCGGCGTCGCCCAGTGCCAGGAAACCCTGCGCACCGCGATGGCGATCGGCGCCGACCGCGCCACGCTGGTCGAAACCGATGCCGAACTGCAGCCGCTGGCGGTGGCCAAGCTGCTCAAGGCAGTGGCCGACAAGGAACAGCCGCAACTGATCATCCTCGGCAAGCAGGCGATCGACGACGACTGCAACCAGACCGGCCAGATGCTGGCGGCGCTGCTGGGCTGGCCGCAAGCCACCTTTGCCTCCAAGATCGTGATCGAGGACGGCAAGGCCACCGTGACCCGCGAAGTGGACGGCGGCCTGGAAACCATCGCGCTGACCCTGCCGGCCATCGTCACCACCGACCTGCGCCTGAACGAGCCGCGTTACGTCACGCTGCCGAACATCATGAAGGCCAAGAAGAAGCCGCTCGAAACCGTCAAGCCGGCCGATCTCGGCGTCGATGTCGCTCCGCGCCTGAAGACCCTGAAGGTCGCCGAACCGCCGAAGCGCTCGGCCGGCATCAAGGTGCCGGATGTCGCCACGCTGGTGGCCAAGCTGAAGAACGAAGCCAAAGTCATCTGATAGAACAGGAAGAAGCCATCATGACCGCACTCGTCATTGCTGAACACGACAATGCTTCGCTGAAGGGAAGCACGCTCAACACCATCACCGCCGCCAGCCAGTGCGGCGGCGAGGTCCATGTCCTGGTCGCCGGCCACAATGCCGGCGCCGCCGCCGACGCCGCGGCCAAGGTGGCCGGCGTCGCCAAGGTGCTGCTGGCCGACGCGCCGCAGTTCGCCGACGGCCTGGCGGAAAACGTCGCCGAACAGGCGCTGGCGCTGGCCGGCTCCTACTCGCACATCCTGGCTCCGGCCACCGCCTACGGCAAGAACATCGCGCCGCGCGTCGCCGCCAGGCTGGATGTCGCGCAGATCTCCGAAATCACCAAGGTCGATGCGCCGGATACCTTCGAACGCCCGATCTACGCCGGCAACGCCATCGCCACCGTGCAGTCGGCCGACGCGGTCAAGGTCATCACGGTGCGCACCACCGGCTTCGACGCCGCCGCCGAAGGCGGTTCCGCCGCGGTCGAGAACGTCACGGCAGTGGCCGATTCCGGCAAGTCCTCGTTCGTCTCGCGCGAACTGGCCAAGTCCGACCGGCCCGAACTGACCGCCGCCAAGATCATCGTTTCCGGCGGCCGCGGCATGGGTTCCGGCGACAACTTCAAGCTGCTGGAACCGCTGGCCGACAAGCTCGGCGCGGCAATGGGCGCGTCGCGCGCGGCGGTCGATGCCGGCTTCGTGCCGAACGACTGGCAGGTCGGCCAGACCGGCAAGATCGTGGCGCCGCAGCTGTACATCGCGATCGGCATTTCCGGCGCCATCCAGCATCTGGCCGGCATGAAGGATTCCAAGACCATCGTCGCCATCAACAAGGATCCGGAAGCGCCGATCTTCTCGGTCGCCGACTACGGCATCGTCGGCGATCTGTTCGAGGTCGTGCCGCAACTGACGGCCGAACTCGGTTGATCCGCCCGATCCACTTGTCGTAACCAACCCTGGCAGGCTTGCCGCTGGCGCAGCGCGGAAAATTCCGCACCGGCGCCGCACGCAAGCCTGCTTTTTTTCATGGAGTATCGAATGCCCTACACCGCCCCGTTGAAGGACATGCTGTTCGTGGTGAACGAACTGGCTGGTTTGCAGGAAGTGAATGCCTTGCCTGGCTGCGAGGATGCGACGCCGGAAACGGTGCAGGCGGTGCTGGAGGAAAACGCCCGTTTCTGCAGTGAAGTGGTGGCGCCGCTGAATGTTCCCGGCGACCGCGAACCGAGCAGCTGGCGCGATGGCGTGGTCACCACCACCAAGGGTTTCAAGGAAGCCTTCAAGGCGCTCGGCGAAGCCGGCTGGCAGGGCGTGCAGCATCCGGCTGAATTCGGCGGCCAGGGCTTGCCGAAGCTGGTGGCGACGCCGTGCATGGAAATGCTGAACGCCGCCAATCTGTCGTTCGCGCTGTGCCCGATGCTGACCGACGGCGCCATCGAGGCGCTGCTGACCGCCGGCAGCGACGCGCAGAAGCAGACCTATCTGGAGAACCTGATCTCCGGCAAGTGGACCGGGACGATGAATCTGACCGAGCCGCAGGCCGGCTCCGATCTGGCGCTGGTGCGCACGCGCGCGCTGCCGCAGGGCGACGGCACCTACAAGCTGTTCGGCACCAAGATCTTCATCACCTATGGCGAGCACGACATGGCCGAGAACATCGTCCATCTGGTGCTGGCGCGCACGCCGGACGCGCCGGAAGGCGTGAAGGGAATTTCGCTGTTCATCGTGCCGAAGTTCCTGGTCAACGCCGACGGTAGCGTCGGCGAACGCAACGACGTTCATTGCGTGTCGATCGAGCACAAGCTCGGCATCAAGGCCAGCCCGACCGCGGTGCTGCAGTTCGGCGACCACGGCGGTGCCATCGGCACGCTGGTCGGCGAGGAAAATCGCGGCCTCGAATACATGTTCGTGATGATGAACGCGGCCCGTTTCTCGGTCGGCATGCAGGGTATCGGCCTGGCCGAGCGCGCCTACCAGAAGGCGGTGGCGTATGCGAAGGATCGTTTGCAGTCGCGCGATCTGGCCGGCTCCGCCGGCGCGGTGGCGATCATCCGCCAGCCGGACGTGCGCCGCATGCTGCTGTCGATGCGCGCGCAGATCGAAGGCGCGCGCGCGCTGGCCTATGTGACTGCCGCCGCCGCCGATGCCGGGCACCACCATCCGGACGCCGCGGTGCGCAAGGAAAATCAGGCGTTCTACGAATACATGGTGCCGGTGGTCAAGGGCTGGTCGACCGAAATGTCGGTCGATGTCACCTCGACCGGCGTGCAGGTGCATGGCGGCATGGGTTTCATCGAGGAAACCGGCGCCGCCCAGTATTACCGCGACGCCCGCATCCTGCCGATCTATGAAGGCACCACGGCGATCCAGGCCAACGATCTGGTCGGGCGCAAGACCGTGCGTGACGGCGGCGCCACTGCCCGGGCGATCGCTGCCCGCATGCGCGCTACCGCCGCCGAGGCGGCGGCCGGCCCGGCCGACCTGGCCGTGATCGGCGCACGGCTGGCGGAAGCCACCGACGCCTTCGAGCAGGTGGTCGATTACATGGCGGCCAACGTCAAGGCCGATATCAAGGGTGTGTTCGCCGGCAGCGTGCCGTATCTGAAGCTGGCCGGCATCGCGCTGGGCGGCTGGCAGATGGCGCGCGCGGCGCTGGCGGCCGAGCGCAGGCTGCAGGCTGGTGACGGCGATACCGGATTCCTGCGCGCCAAGATCGCCACCGCGCGCTTTTTCGCCGACCATCTGCTGACGCAGGCGTCCGGCTATCGCGCCGCCATCGTCGACGGTGGCGCCAGCGTGATGGCGCTGGGCGAAGAACAGTTCTGAGGCGGTGGCCGGCAGCCTTGCCGGCCGGGTGGCGCTAGGCCGTCTGCGGGTTTGCGGCCGGCGCCGGCTTGGGCTTGAACTGCTGCTCGCTGATGCGGTATTTGCCGCGCCGGTCGCCCATCAGTTCGCGCAATTCCTCGATGCTCAGTTCGCTGACCTCGTGCATGCGGATCAGCAGCGAGGCGCCGACCGGCAGGCGCCGATGGCGGATCTTGCTGATCACCGGTGGCGCCACCTCCAGCGCGCGCGACAGCGCCGCGTCGTTCTTCAGATGCAGCCGCTGAATCAGAGCTTCCAGCAGATGGTCCGGGTTATATTCCCGTTGTTCCAGCAGGTAGTGTCCCATAGTGCCCTCAGTGGTTGATTGCGCCGGTTTCGGGACATTTTGCCGAATGGAGTGATACGACTATTGATCTATCGTAATAAGTCGCACCGGTCGGGTGCGGCAACGCGGGCTCGGGGAGCGGCGTCAACCGTAGGCGCCACCGGTCAGCAGCAGGTCGAAGGTGCGGGCGATCGCCGACAGCAGCCCCATCGCGCCGAGGGAGAGCGCCAGGATCAGCAGCAGTACCTGCAACCAGCGCGATTTCGACTGCCGGCCGGAAGCCGGATTGTGGGTTTCGTCCCAGCGCGCGTCCGGGGTCAGGCCGATCACCAGCGCTTCCAGTTCGCCGATCAGCGCCGACAGCACCAGCGGCGCGCCGACGAACAGCAGCGGCTGGCCGGGCAGCGCCGCCCACAGCGCCGCCGACAGCGGCACGCTGGCCAGATGCAGCCAGCCCCAGAGATCGCCGGTGCCGCGCAGATAGAAGCGGTGCGCGCCGAGCGCGCCGGCCACGAGCGCGAGAAAGGTGGCCAGGGTCTTGTTCTTGTGCGGCATCGCCGTTCCGGACAGGGAAAATCAGGGAAGGTGGGAGTATGCCATAAAATCGGCTCATCTCGCCCGACCGGCGCCCGATGTGAAAAATGCACCACGGAGTATGGGCGGTGGTGGCGGATTTTTGGTGTTCATGCAACGGCCGCGCCGGCCCGTCAGGTTGCCAGAAATGCCGGACGCACGCTATAATCTGCGGCTTTTTCCGTGTTCGAACACACTTACTGGAAACATTATGGTCGTTATTCGTCTTTCCCGTGGCGGCGCCAAGAAGCGCCCGTTCTTCAACATCATCGCCACTGACGCGCGCAGCCGCCGTGATGGCCGCTTCATCGAGCGTATCGGCTTCTACAATCCGGTCGCTTCCGGCGCCGAAGAAAGCCTGCGCATCGCCCAGGACCGCCTGACTCACTGGCAGAGCGTCGGCGCCCAGCTGTCGCCGACCGTGGCGCGTCTGGTTGCGCAAAACGGCAAGAAGCAGGCCGCCTGATTTTTTCACGCGGAGTCCGGCTTGCCGCTTCCCGACGCGGGCACCCCGGTTCCCGCTGATCTGGTCCTGGTCGGCCATGTCAGCGGCGCTTACGGCGTAGGCGGCTGGATCAAGATTCACCCGTATTCGGCCGACGCCGACGCGCTGCTGCACGGCAAGATCTGGTGGCTGGACAAGCCGCAACGGCAGGACGTCCGGGTGCTGCAGGTACGGCGCCAGGGCGCCGAACTGGTGGCGCAGCTGATGGGCGTGGCCGATCGCGATGCCGCCCAGGCGCTCAAGGGCGCCACCGTCAGCATGCGCCGCAGCCACTTCCCGGCGCTGGCGGTGGACGAATTCTACTGGTGCGACCTGATCGGCTTGGAAGTCGAAAACACCGGGCAGGAAGCGCTGGGCCGGGTGGTCGGATTGATCGACAACGGCGCGCACCCGATTCTGCGGGTGGCGCCGGTCACGGCGGCCGGCGAGGAAGCGGCGGAAATGCTGATTCCATTCGTCGCCCACTTCATCGTCACCGTCGATCAGGCGGGCGGCAAGATCACTGCCGACTGGGGCCGCGATTACTGATTGTTGTCGAACCAGCAGGCACGGAGACGGGATGCAATTCGACGTCGTCACGCTGTTTCCGGAGATGTTCGCCGCCGTGCGCGAATCGGGGATCAGCCGGCGCGCCTTCGAGCAGCGCAAATGTGCGCTGTACCTGTGGAATCCGCGTGATTTCACCAGCGACCGGCACCGCACGGTGGACGACCGGCCATATGGCGGCGGCCCCGGCATGGTGATGCTGGCGCGGCCGCTGGAAGCGGCAATCGGCGCCGCCCGCGAGCGCCAGGTGCAAGCCGGCTTGCCGGCGCCGCGCGTGATCTACCTGTCGCCGCAGGGGCAGCCGCTGACGCACCGGCGCGTGATGCAGTTGAGCGCCGAAGCCGGACTGGTTTTGCTGTGCGGCCGCTACGAAGCGATCGACCAGCGCCTGCTGGAGCGTTGCGTCGATGAAGAAATCAGCCTCGGCGATTTCGTATTGTCCGGCGGTGAATTGCCGGCGATGGCGCTGATGGACGCGGTGATCCGGCAATTGCCGGGCGCGCTGCATGACGAGGCTTCGGCGCAGGAAGACAGCTTCGTCAACGGCCTGCTGGATTGTCCGCATTACACGCGGCCGGAAGAGTATGAAGGGATGGCGGTGCCGGCGGTGCTGCTTGGCGGCCATCACGCCGAAATTGTAAAATGGCGAAGGCAGCAGGCGCTGGCGGCAACCGCCGCCAAGCGGCCGGATCTGATCCTGGCGGCGCGCGCCGCCGGATTGCTGACGGCAGCCGACGAGAAGTATCTGAACGATTTGCAGTAGCAGTAAGCAGTAGCAGCAACTGGCAGTGCAGGGCGGCCGGCTTTTCCGGCCGCATGGTTAACCCCATCCTCTACTGGGCATCAATCGGCAAGCGCCGCGCGCCAGCAAGATGGTTTTTGGAGCAGAAAAATGGATTTGATCCAGCAACTCGAGCAGGAAGAAATCACCCGTCTGGGCAAGGCGATTCCCGAATTCGCCCCGGGCGACACGGTGGTGGTCAACGTCAACGTGGTCGAAGGCAACCGCAAGCGCGCCCAGGCCTATGAAGGCGTGGTCATCGCCCGCCGCAACCGTGGCCTGAACTCGAACTTCGTGGTGCGCAAGATTTCGTCCGGCGAAGGCGTCGAGCGTACCTTCCAGCTGTATTCCCCGCTGATCGCTTCGATCGAAGTCAAGCGGCGCGGCGACGTGCGGCGCGCCAAGCTGTACTATTTGCGCGAACGTTCGGGCAAGTCGGCGCGCATCAAGGAAAAGCTGCCGAGCCGTCGTGCCGCGGCAGCCAAGCCGGAGTAATCGCCGGCGGCGTGTTTCACCAAAAAGGGCACTGCGGTGCCCTTTTTGCATCGGACAGGAACATCGTGAGCAAACATACTTTCGATCCGGAAATGCTGCCGGTCGATTCGATCGCCGGCGAGGCGGCCTTGCGGCCGGAGCGGCTGCGTCCGGACTGGCTGCGCGCGCGCTTCGGCGAGCCGCCGGCGTGGCACCCGGAAATCACCGAGGAACAGTTGATGCGCAAGATCAGCACCACGCCGGTGGCGGCGGCGGTGCTGGTGCCGATCGTGATGCGCGATGCCGGTCCGACCATGCTGCTTACCCAGCGCACCGCGCATCTGAGCGATCACGCCGGCCAGGTCAGCTTCCCCGGCGGCCGCAGTGAAAGCAGCGATCTGTCGGCGGTCGAAACGGCGCTGCGCGAAACCGAGGAAGAAGTCGGGCTGGCACGCCGGTACGTCGAGGTGATCGGTTCCCTGCCGGACTATTTCACCGGTACCGGCTACCGCATCACGCCGGTGGTCGGCATGGCGCAGCCGCCGTTCCCGTTGCGGCCGGACCCGCACGAAGTGGCCGAGATTTTCGAAGTGCCGCTGGATTTCCTGATGAACGGCAAGAACCACCAGCGCCGCAGCACCGATCTGCCGAACGGCTTTGGTCGCCGTACTTTCTACGCGATGCCGTACCAGCGTTTCTTCATCTGGGGCGCCACCGCCGGCATCCTGCGCAACCTGTTTCATTTCCTGCGCGCCTAGCGCGTCGGACGGCGGCTGACGCCGGGCAAAAAGTTTGATTCTGGCAACGTGCTGCGTTATCGTACGTTTCCCCTGACGAGGCGGTGCCATGACTTTCATTTCCATCCTGTTTGCCTTGCTGATCGAGCAGTTGAAGCCGCTGCGCGCCGACAACCCGGTGTATGCCGGCGTCAAGGCGCTGGCGCGACGCATGGAGAACTGGTTCAACGCCGGTCAGGCGCAGCATGGCGCGGTGGCCTGGTGCGCGATGATGGTCTTGCTGGTGTTGCCGACCGCGCTGGTGTACTGGCTGTGCGCCAGGATCAGTCCGCTTCTGGCTCTGCTGTGGAACATCCTGATCGTTTACCTGACCCTCGGTTTCCGCCACTACAGCCATTATTTTTCCTCGATCCAGCTGGCGCTCGGTTCCGGCGACGAAGTCGCCGCGCGCGCGTTGCTGGCGGACTGGACCAGGCAGGATACCGCCGGCCTGGATGTCGGCGAGATTTCCCGGCTGGCGGTGGAAAAGGCGCTGATTGCCACCCATCGCAACGTGTTCGGGGTGTTCTTCTGGTTCCTGATTCCGTTCGGCCCGGCCTGCGCGGTGCTGTACCGGGTCGCCGAATACCTGGCGCGCGCCTGGAGCGAGCCGGACCATTTGCGCCACGAGGCCTTCGGCGCTTTCGCCGCGCGCGCGTTCTACTGGATCGACTGGATTCCGGCGCGCCTGACCGCCACCGCGTTCGCGGTGGTCGGCAACTTCGAGGACGCGATCTATGCCTGGCGCAATTTCGCCGGCCGCTGGAGCGACGAGGCGATCGGCATCATCCTGTCGGCCGGCAGCGGCGCGATGGGTGTGCGGCTCGGCGAGCCGGCAGCCAGCGCCCCGGAAGCGCTGCCGGCGGATGCCGCCACCGTCGATTCGACGGCGCTCGAAAGCGATGGACTGCCTGGCGCCGAGCCGACGCCACGGGCGCTGCAAAGCACGGTCGGCCTGGTGTGGCGGGCGTTGCTGCTGTGGATGTTTTTGCTGCTGCTGCTGTCGATCGCGGTCTGGGTCGGTTGAGCCGCCTGCCGCATCTGCCCACGAATTTCGACTCTTCTATAAGATATAATACGCATGACCCCGAGCGCGGCGTCCCACAAGGGCGGCCACGCAAACCCAACGGCAAGCCCCATCAAAGCGAGCTGCGTGCATGCGCGAAGAATCTCCCCCCTCATCCCCTGGCGACCGAGCCACGCGGGGCCGTGAATTCATCATTCAGGGCATCACCGGCAACGGCAAGACTTTTCGTCCCAGCGACTGGGCCGAACGGCTGTGCGGCGCGATGTCGTGCTTTCGCTCGGCCGGGCAGGGCGATCTGAATGCCCGTCTGAAATATTCTCCTTATGTGCGGCCGATTCTGCTGAACGGCGTCAAATCGGTGGTGGTGCAGGAGGAATTGCGCCAGATCGAGCCCCTGGCCTATCACTTCGTACTGGATTTCGCCCGCGACAACGATCTGCAGATCGCCGAAGCGTGCCTGTTGCCGGACTCCGACGGCGGCTGATACCGCCTCCGGTCACGGATCGCTATGTTGATTGTGACAGGATGGCGCAGCGGAATGTTTCACCAAACAGTGCGATCGGCATTTTCCAAACCCGCTACTGGACGGTGACAGACGGCACTTTTCGATCGTATGCTTTTCCGTAGCGGTCTTTCCGGCGCGCCCGGAACCCCTTGCCGGCAGGCGAAAACAAGCTTACGCCCACTGGGCAAATCAGTTACCCTACCGAAAAAATCTGGCAATCCATGCGCTGGCGGCGGCCGGCATGGTGGGAGACCTCGTTGCCGCAGCAGGGAGCTGAAATGTTTCACAATCGCCCGCCGTTTTCTTTTTCGCTCGGGGCGTGGGTGGCGTTGTTACTGGGCGTGGCGCTCAGCGTGGCGCTTTTTCTGGCGGCACGCGAATTCGAACACGACAGGGCACGCACCGCTTTCGAGCAGCAGGCCGAGTTCCGCATCCAGGCGGTGCGGCGCGGCATGCAATGGTCGGTCAACGAGCTGGTTTCGGTGAACCAGCTGTTCGTCGCTTTTGGCGACGTCAGCCGCGAGCAGTTCCGCCATTTCACCGCGCCCTTGCTGCGACGCAATCCGTATATCCAGGCATTCAATTTCCACCGCATCATCAGCGATGCCGAACGGCCGCAATTCGAGGCCAGGATGCGCCGTTTCCGGCCGACGTTCTCGATCACCGAGGGCCGTGACGGCAAGATGGTGCCGGCGGCACGGCGGCCGCAATACCGGGTGGTCGAATATATCGAGCCGCTGGAGGGCAATGAAACGGCGCTCGGGTTCGATTCCGCGTCCTACAGTTTTCAGACCGAGGCGATGCGGCGCGCCGCCGCCAGCGGCCAGCCGACCGCCACCGGCCTGTTGCGGCTGATGCAGGAAACCGCGAATCAGGCCGGCTTGCTGGTCTTGATGCCGCTGTACCGGCCGGGCGCGCCACTGGATAGCGAGGTGGCGCGCCATGCGGCGCTGTTCGGCGACACGGCGGCGGTATTCCGCATCGGCGATCTGGTCGAAAACGCGCTGGCGGCGGACATGCCGCGCGATGCCGTGCCGCTGCGGCTGAAACTGTTCCTGAACCAGCCGGACGGCGCTCCGGCGCTGGCTTATCGCAGTGCCGGGGTGGACCGGGAAGCACGCGCGCCGCTGGTCGAATGGCTGTTCTACGATCAGCCGGCGCCGCTGGCGAAGACCTTCGAGATCGCCGGTCGTTCCTGGACCATGGTGGTGTCGGCGCCGTCGGCGGCGCCGATTTCACCGTGGAGCAGCTCGGTGCTGCTGCTGGTGGCGGGTTTGCTGCTGTCGGCCCTGGCGGCCTTTTCGCTGCGCTCGGTGGCGCTGCGCACACGCAATGTCGAACGGCTGGTGCGGCGCCGCACCGCCGAGCTGCGCCTGGCCAACCGTCACCTGAATCAGGACATCGCGGCGCGGGTGCGCGCCGAAAAGGCGCTGCAACTGCGGCAGCGCGCGATCGAGGCCAGCGCCAACGCGATCGTCATCGTCAGGGCCGAAGCGCCCGACTATCCGATCGAATACGTCAATCCAGCGTTCGAGCGCAACAGCGGCTTTGCCGCCGCCGACATGCTGGGCAAGAGCGTGCATGCGGTGCAGTGCGACGAGCGCGACCAGCAGGCGATCGAGGAAATCCGCGGCGCGCTGCGCGAGCGCCGCGAAGGCAAGACGGTGCTGCGCAACATGCGGCGCGACGGCAGTCTCTACTGGAACGAGTTCTATCTGTCGCCGGTGTCCGACGAGAACGGCGTGGTCAGCCATTTCGTGATCGCCCAGTACGACATCACCGCCACCAAGAACTACGAAGCCGAACTGAAATTCCAGGCCAATTATGACGTGCTGACCGGGCTGGCCAACCGCAGCCTGTTGCGCGACCGGCTGGCGCAGGCGATCGCCTACGCCGACCGCTACGAGCATGCGGTGTGCCTGATCCACATCGATCTCGACCAGTTCAAGTTCATCAACGACGCGCTCGGTCATCATGCCGGCGACGCGCTGTTGCGCCAGATCGCCGAGCGGCTGAAGCAGGGCTTGCGCGAAGCCGACACGGTGGCGCGCCTGAACGGCGACGAATTCCTGCTGATCTTCATCGACGACCGCGCCCAGAGCACTGCGGTCGGCATCGTCCAGCGCATCATGCAGACGGTCGCCAAGCCGCTGCAGATTGATGACCATGAGCTGTACCTGACCTGCAGCGTCGGCATCGCCGTCTATCCGGGCGACGCCATCGACGCCGACACGCTGACCAAGCATGCCGAGATCGCGATGTACCGGGCCAAGGAAATGGGGCGCAGCACCTACCAGTTCTACACACCGGAAATGAACGAGCGCGCGCTCGAACGGCTGCGGCTGGAAAGCGACTTGCGCGGCGCGCTGGAGCGCGGCGAATTCCTGCTGCACTACCAGCCGCAGGTCGATCTGCACAGTGGCCGCGTGATCGGCATGGAGGCGCTGGTGCGCTGGCAGCATCCGCAATTCGGCCTGGTATCGCCGCTGCGCTTCATCGGTCTGGCCGAGGAAACCGGGTTGATCGTGCCGATCGGCGCCTGGGTGATTGGCGCCGCCTGCCGCCAGAACAAGGCCTGGCAGGATGCCGGCCTGCCGTTGCTGCGGGTGTCGGTCAATCTGTCGGCGCGCCAGTTCTACCAGAAGGAGCTGGCGCAGTCGATCGCCGCGGTATTGGAGGAAACCGGGCTGGCGCCGCACTTCCTCGGCATCGAGCTGACCGAAAGCCTGATGATGGCCGATGTCGAGCAGGCCATCGAGATCCTGCAGGGCTTGCGCGAGATCGGCGTGCAGACTTCGATCGACGATTTCGGTACCGGCTATTCCAGCCTGTCCTACCTGAAGCGCTTCCCGGTCGACGTGCTGAAGATCGACCAGTCCTTCGTGCGCGACATCACGCTGGATGTCGACGACGCCACCATCGTGCTGTCGATCATCTCGCTGGCGCACAACCTGAAGATGGGCGTGATCGCCGAAGGCGTGGAAACCGCCGAGCAGCTGGATTTCCTGCGCTGCAACGGCTGCAACGAAATCCAGGGCTACCACTTCAGCCGGCCGCTGCCGGCGGCCGAGTTCGAGCAGATGCTGCGCGATGGCAAATGCCTGCCGCCCGACATGGGCATGGAAATCGATGGCTGGAGTGGCATCCGGCGTCCTCGCTGACCTGCCGGTTTCTTATACTGGGTAGAGCATTTTTGAAGCCGGGCGCCATTGTTGCGCAAAAGGCACTATTTTTGCCTATACTCCCCCTGTTTTCACTTTTTCACGACGTGCTCCGGTTTTCGCGATAATGCTCGAACCATGTCGCGCGCTGCCGCCGGAAGCGGCCGGCGCGCGGTTTTCCGTCATCATGGCAAGGAGGGTGGCATGGCTGACAGCCGGATAGAGCGCGATTCCTTTGGGCCGATCGAAGTCCCCGCCGCGTCGCTGTGGGGCGCGCAGACGCAGCGTTCGCTGCAGCATTTCCACATTTCCAGCGAGCGCATGGCGCCGGAACTGATCAACGCGCTGGCCGCCGTCAAACAGGCCTGCGCCGAGGTCAACGGCGAACTCGGGCTGCTGGACGCTGCCCAGGCGGCGGCGATCGCCGAAGCCGCCGGCGAAGTGATGGCCGGCCGCCACGCCGGTGAATTCCCGCTGGCGGTATGGCAGACCGGCTCCGGCACCCAGACCAACATGAACATGAACGAGGTGCTGGCCAACCGCGCCTCCGAATTGCGCGGCGGCGCGCGCGGCGAACAGCGCCTGGTGCATCCGAACGACGACGTCAATCGCGGCCAATCATCCAACGACATCTTTCCGACCGCGATGCACGTCGCCGCCGTCCGCCAGTTGAGCGAGGCGCTGCTGCCGTCGCTGCGGCGGCTGCAGGCGACGCTGGCGGCCAAGGCGGAGGAATTCGCCGACATCGTCAAGATCGGCCGCACCCATCTGCAGGACGCCACGCCGCTGACGCTCGGCCAGGAATTTTCCGGCTACGCCGCGCAACTGCAACAGGCCGGCGCCGGCATCGAAGCGGCGCTGCCGGCGCTGTGCGCGCTGGCGGTCGGCGGCACCGCGGTCGGCACCGGCCTGAACACCGATCCGCAGTTCGGTGAGAAAGTGGCGGCGCGGCTGGCGCAACGCTTTTCCCTGCCGTTTTCCAGCGCGCCCAACAAGTTCGCCGCGCTGGCCGGGCACGACGCGCTGGTGGCGGCGCACGGCGCGCTGAAGACGCTGGCGGCGGCGCTGATGAAGATTGCCAACGACGTGCGCTGGCTGGCTTCCGGGCCGCGTTCCGGCCTCGGCGAAATCCGCATCCCCGAGAACGAGCCGGGCAGCTCGATCATGCCCGGCAAGGTCAACCCGACCCAGTGCGAGGCGCTGACCATGCTGTGCTGCCAGGTGTTCGGCAACGACGTCGCGATCGCCGTCGGCGGTGCTTCCGGCAATTTCGAACTGAACGTGTTCAAGCCGATGATCGCCCACAATTTCCTGCAGAGCGTGCGCCTGCTGGCCGACGGCATGGCCAGCTTCGACAGCCATTGCGCGCGCGGCATCGAAGCCGATCGCGTCCGCATCCAGCAGCTGATGGAACGCTCGCTGATGCTGGTCACCGCGCTGGCGCCGCACATCGGCTACGACCGCGCCGCGCAGATCGCCAAGCGCGCGCATCACGACGGCAGCACGCTGAAGGAAGCCGCGCTGGCGCTCGGCTTTGTCAGCGAGGAACAGTTCGCGCAGTGGGTGCGGCCGGAGGCGATGACGCGGCCGAAGGCGATGACGCGGCCGAAGGCGATGACGCGGCCGAAGGCGGATTCCTAGCCGGTCCGGGATTCACGTTTTCCGCACGGCGGCCGGGCCGTCAATGCGGATTTCCGCCACTCCGGCGCTGTCGGCATACCGAGACGACGCCGAAAATTCCAGTCATATCAAGCACTTGTCAGTTTTTTCCCCCTTGGCACGGATTCTGCCAATAAAATGGCCGGGGCTCCGGCCTTTTCGAACAACTCAAGGAGACAAGCAATGAAATTCGGACTTTTGCGTGGACTATTGGCATTGGCGGGCGTGGCCATGTTGGCGGCTGGCCCGGCGCAGGCACAGACCCAGTTCATCAATGTGCTGACCGGCGGCACCAGCGGTGTCTACTATCCGATGGGGGTGGCGCTGTCGCAGATCTATGCCAAGGCGATGCCGGATGCCAAGACCTCGGTGCAGGCGACCAAGGCGTCGGCCGAAAATCTGAATCTGCTGCAGGCCGGCCGCGGCGAAGTCGGCTTCACGCTCGGCGATGCGCTGTCGGATGCCTGGCAGGGCAAGGCCGACGCCGGCTTCAAGACGCCGCTGAAGAAGCTGCGCGGCCTGGCTGGCATCTATCCGAACTACATCCAGATCGTCGCGTCGGCCGATTCCGGCGTCAAGACGCTGGCCGACCTGAAGGGCAAGCGCATCTCGGTCGGCGCGCCGAAATCCGGCACCGAACTGAACGCCCGCGCGATCTTCAAGGCGGCCGGCCTGAGCTATGCCGATTTCGCCAAGGTCGAATACCTGCCGTTCGGCGAGTCGGTGGAACTGATGAAGAACCGCCAGCTCGATGCCACGCTGCAGTCGGCCGGCCTCGGCGTATCGTCGCTGCGCGACCTCGCCACCTCGATCAAGATCGTGGTGGTGCCGGTGCCGCAGGACGTGGTGCAGAAGGTTGGTGATCCGGCTTATCAGTCCGGCATGATTCCGGCCAAGACCTACGAGGGCCAGGATACCGACGTGGCGACCGCCTACGTGCAGAATTTCCTGGTCACGCATGAAGGGGTGCCGGACGAAGTCGTCTACAAGATGACCAGGAGCATGTTTGAAAACCTCGATCACCTGGTGGCGGCGCATGCCGCAGCCAAGGCGATCCGCAAGGAAGCGGCGATTGTCGGCATGCCGCTGCCGCTCCACCCTGGCGCAGAGAAGTATTACCGCGAAATCGGCGTGCTGAAGTAAGCACGCGGTCAGACACGGCGGGGAGGCCGTGGGCCTCCCCTGAACCCGCGCTCAGGAGCTATCCCATGTCTTCCCTTCATACCCCGGCCGATGACTTCCAGGAGCACGGCACGCAGCGCTCGCTGTCCGGCCTCGCGCTGAAGATCGTGATCGGCGCATCGCTGCTGTTTTCGGTTTATCAATTGGTGGTCGCCGGCTTCCATCCGTGGTCGTCGCTGGTGATCCGTTCGGTGCACGTCGGCTTTCTGCTGATGCTGACCTTCCTGCTGTACCCGTTTCTCAAATCCGGCAAGCTCGATTCGATCGCCTGGTACGACTGGATTCTGGCGGCGGCAGCCTTCGGCCTGTCGTTCTACCACTGGATTTTCGAAGCCGACCTGATCCAGCGTTCCGGCGATCCGAACACCGCCGATCTGGTGGTCGGCGCGGTGATGGTGGTGCTGGTGTTCGAGGCCACCCGCCGCATTCTCGGCTGGGCGTTACCGATCGTCTGCGGCGCCTTCCTGCTGTACGGATTGTTTGGTCAGTACCTGCCGCCGCCGATCGGCCATCGCGGCTACGGCTTCGACCAGATCGTCGGCCAGCTCTATCTCGGTACCGAGGGCATCCTCGGCACGCCGGTGATGGTGTCGGCGACCTACATCTTCCTGTTCATCCTGTTCGGCGCTTTTCTGGAGCACGCCGGCATGATCAAGCTGTTCAACTCGATCGCGCTCGGTCTGGTCGGCCAGGCCAAGGGTGGTCCGGCCAAGGTGGCGGTGATTTCGTCCGGCTTCATGGGCACCATTTCCGGTTCCGGCGTGGCCAACGTGCTGACGGTCGGCCAGTTCACGATTCCGCTGATGAAGCGCTTCGGCTACAGCTCGGTGTTCGCCGGCGCGGTCGAGGCGACCGCGTCGATGGGCGGCCAGATCATGCCGCCGGTGATGGGCGCGGTGGCCTTCATCATGGCCGAGACGCTGAACGTGCCGTACGTCGAGATCGTCAAGGCGGCGGTGATCCCGGCGGTGCTGTACTACATCACCGCGTTCTGGATCGTGCATCTGGAAGCCGGCCGCATGGGACTGGTCGGGCTGCCGAAGGAGCAGTGCCCGAGCGCCTGGAAGGCGATCAAGGAAAGCTGGTATCTGGTGCTGCCGCTGGCCGGACTGGTGGCGATGCTGTTCCACGGCTTCACGCCGATGTTCGCCGGCCTGACCGGGCTGGCGCTGACCGCGATCCTGATTCTCGGCGCGGCGGTGGCAGCGCGACTGTCCGGCACCGCATTCCGCTACGTGTTCTGGCTCGCGGTCGGCCTGGCGGCGGCCTGCTTCGTCGAGTTCGGCATCTACGCGATCCTCGCGGTGATCGCGGTGCTGGCGCTGCTGTGCCTGTGGGTCAAGGGCGGGCTCGAGACGCTGCGCACGATCCGCATCGGCCTGATCGACGGCGCCAGGCAGGCGTTGCCGGTCGGCATGGCCTGCGCCGTCGTCGGCGTCATCATCGGCGTGCTGACGCTGACCGGCGCCGCCTCCAGCTTCGCCGGCTTCATCCTGACGGTCGGCCAGAAGAGCCTGTTCCTGTCGCTGTTCCTGACGATGATCGTCTGCCTGATTCTCGGCATGGGCATCCCGACCATTCCGAACTACATCATCACCAGTTCGATTGCCGCGCCGGCGCTGCTGCAGCTGGGCGTGCCACTGATCGTCTCGCACATGTTCGTGTTCTACTTCGGCATCATGGCCGACCTGACGCCGCCGGTGGCGCTGGCGGCGTTCGCGGCGGCCTCGATCGCCAAGGCGTCGCCGATGAAGATCGGCGTCAAGGCGACCCAGATCGCCATCGCCGGCTTCGTGATTCCGTACATGGCGGTGTACACGCCGGCGATGATGCTGCAGGGCGACTGGACGGTGCCGGCGGTGGTCTACATCGTCGGCAAGGCGCTGCTGGCGGTCGGGTTGTGGGGCACCGCCGCGGTCGGCTACCTGATCAGTCCGCTCAAGCCGTATGAGCGTCTGTTCACCGGCATCGCCGCGCTGATGCTGGTGGCGGCCGGCACGCTGTCCGACCAGATCGGCTTCGCGATGGCGGCGCTGTTCGCGGTCTGGCACGTGTGGCAGAGCCGGCGGCTGGCGCTGGCGTGATCGGCGTCTGCCTGGCGGCGGCCGGGCTGGCGCTGAGCTTGCCGTTGCAGGCATTCACGCTGGCCTGGACCCATTCGATCGAAAAGATCCGCTGGGAGGAGGACTACCGCGTCATCCAGGATGCCGACGGCCCGCGCCTGGTGCTCGACGAGGCGCGCATCCGCGGTTCCGGCGCCGGCATGGAACCGCCGGACGGCGCCCGGCTGAGCGCCGACGGCGTCTGGCACTACCGGCCGCCGCTGGCGCCGCTGGAATCCCTGCATCTGGCGCGTTCCGATTATGTTGCCGACTACCAGCTGTGCTGGGATGGCCGCTGCCATCCGTTCGCCGAACTGGCCGGGCCGCCGGCGGCGGCGCCGCTGGTCGAGGTATTCGCCTGCCGGAACGGCTGAGCCGGCCGCCCCGGCGGCGCTTTTCCAGTATCATCGAAGCCGCCCGGTGCGCCATGCACCGGGCGGTTTTTTCATCTCCGGCGCCGCCGCATGGCTGGCATCCGCCACCACCCTTCCGAGGAGAATCGCATGAATCGATCCCGTCAGGTGCTCGCCGCCGTATTTACCGCCGCTTTCCTCGTTGCCGCTCTCGGCGCCTGCCAGAAGCAGGAAGGGCCGGCCGAACGCGCCGGCAAGCAGATCGACCAGGCAGTGCAGCAGGCCGGGCAGGAACTGCAGAAGGCCGGCCAGAAGTTGCAGGATGCCGCCGACGAAGCGAAGAAATAGGCCGGGGCGCCGGCGCTGGCCGGCAACCATCGCCGCCGGTTCCGGTCGATAGCGATATGCGGCGGCGGCCGGTAGTGCCGGCCTGCGTCGTAGCGAATTTGAAAAATGGGGGGAGTATGTGCAAAAATGCACTGTTTCCCACAGATTTGACGGGCGGTTCAAAATATACTATCCAGAGTATAAAAAAAGATCAAAGCTTGACCGACGCTGGCGCGGTTGCGCCGCCTGGCTGTTGCCGATCCTGCTGGGGTTGTGGACGTTGCCGGCGGCAGCCGCCTACCGGGTCGAGGTGGAAGCGCCGGCGCCGCTGGACGACTTGCTGAGCGAATTCCTCGATCTGGCGCGTTACAAGGATCGTGACGACATTTCGTCCGAACAGCTGCAGTTCCTGATCGATACCGCGCCGGCCCAGGTGCAGAAGCTGACGGCCACCGAAGGCTATTTTTCCCCCGATACCCGGATCACCTCGGAAGGCGAGGGCGATGAGCGGCTGGTGCGGGTGCAGGTCGAATCCGGCCCGCGCACGCTGGTGACGGCGACCGATATCGAGATCACCGGCGCCGCCGCCAGCGACGCGCCGCTGGCGGCCGGGCTGCGCGCCGACTGGGCGCTGCCGTCCGGCCAGCCGTTCCTGCAGAGCGACTGGGCGCGCGCCAAGCAGGAGGGCTTGCAGCGCTTGCAGCAGCGCCGCTATGCCGGCGCCGCGCTGGTCCATTCGGAGGCGCGCATCGATGCCGACGCCAGCCGCGCCGAACTGGCGGTGGAGTACGACAGCGGCCCGGCCTACACGCTTGGCGCGCTCGACATCAGCGGCACCCGGCGCTATCCGGCCGAAATCATCGAGCACGTCAATCCGCTGGTGGCCGGCGAGGAATACAGCGTCGATCGCCTGCTGGAACTGCAACGGCAGATCCAGGCCACGCCGTACTTTTCCAACGCCATCGTCGACATCGACACCGATCCTGAGCATGCCGAGCTGGCGCCGGTCAAGGTGCGCGTCAGCGAATTCCCGCAGCAGCGGATACGGGCCGGCGCCGGCTATACCACCGACACCGGCGCTCGCATCGAAGGGCGCTACACGCACCTGAACGTGCTGGACCGCGCGCTGGTGTTCGACAGCCAGCTGCGCATCGAGCAGCAGCGCCAGTACGGCGCGCTGAACCTGGCGCTGCCGCCGGATCGCGGCGCCTTCGTCAACAGCGTCAGCACGTCCTACGATCGCACCACGTTGCAGGGGCTGGATTTGCGCAGCCTGCGCGCCGGCGTCAAGCGCGCCCGCTCGCGCGAAAAATACGACCTTGCCTATACCCTCGATTTCTACCGCGACGAATTGCAGCAGCTGGCCAGCGGCCCGCTGCCGCCCGGCACCGTGACCCAGCCCGGCAAGCATCAGGCGCTGGTGCCGGGCGTGGCCTGGACCCGGCGCGATGTCGACAACCCGATCTTCCCGCGTCGCGGCAGCGTGGTGGCGCTGCAGGTCGGCGCCGCGCTGCAGGGCATCCTGACCGACCAGAGCTTCATCCGTGCCTATGGCCGCGCGCGCCGTTATCTGCCGGTCGGCCAGCGCGATCTGGTGATCCTGCGCAGCGAACTCGGCGCGGTGCTGACCAAGGGTAGCAGCGCCGAGATTCCGGCCTCGCTGCTGTTCCGCGCCGGCGGCACCGATTCGATCCGCGGCTATGGCTACGAAAGCATCGGCAACGCGCAGAACGGCACGGTGTTCCCGACCAAGTTCCTGCTGACCGCCAGCGTCGAATACCAGCACTGGCTGAACGCCGACTGGGGCGGCGCGCTGTTCTACGATGTCGGTACCGCCACCAACAACTGGAGCGACAAGACCATCTATCAGGGCGCCGGCGCCGGCGTGCGCTGGAAGAGCCCGGTCGGCACCGTCAATCTCGATCTGGCCTACGGCGTGCGCGTGCGCGAATTCCGGCCGCATATCTCGCTCGGCATCGCATTCTGATGCCGGCCCGCCATTACCGTTGATCCACGCATGACCGCTACTCCCGCCCCCGCTCCGAAGCCCGCCCGCCGCCGTCCCGCCGTCTGGTTTGGCGGCGGACTGACGCTGCTGCTGGCGGTCCTGCTGCTGGCACTGGTGCTGTTGCTGGCGGCGCTGCACAGCGAGCGCGGCAGCCGCTGGCTGTGGCAATTCGCCACGCTGGCCTCGTCTGGCCGGCTGGCAGGGGAGTATGCCGGCGGTACGCTGGCCGACGGTTTCCAGTTGCGCGCGCTGCGCTACCACGATGGCGAACTGGAGCTGACGCTGGACCGTTTCGACGGCCGCTGGAACCTGCACCGGGCGCCGCTGACACTGGATGTCGAGGCGCTGCGGCTGGGGACGCTGCATCTGCAGCTGCCGCCGCCGGGGCCGCCGTCGCCACCGCCGCAACTGCCGGCGGCGCTGCGCCTGCCGCTGGCGTTCCGGCTCGGCGAACTGGCGCTGGAACACCTGGAAGTGAGCGGACGCGGCGCGCCGATCGTCATCGAACGGCTGCGGCTGCATGGCGCTTCCGATGGCAGCCATCACAGCCTGACGCTGGAAACGGTCGATACGCCCTACGGTCGCGCCAGTGCCCGGGCCGAGCTGGATGGCGCCGCGCCGTTCGCCACCAGCGGCGGCCTTGATCTGGCCGGCAGCCGCGATGGCAATGACTACCATGTCGCCGGCCACTGGAACGGCACGCTGGAAGCGCTGGAACTGGGGCTGGATGCCAGCGGCGGCCAGCTGGCCGGGCAGGCGCAGATCGGGCTGGCGCCGTTCGCGCCGCAGCCGCTGCTGCGCGCGCGAATCAGCGCCGACCACCTCGATCCGCAGCGTTTCGCTGCCGGTGCGCCGGCGGCCGACATCAGCCTGCGCGCCGATCTGGCGCCGGAGCAGGGCAGCAGTGCCGACGCGGCGATGACGGTGGCCGGCAGCATCAGCCTGCGCAATACCATCCCCGGCGCGCTGGATGCCGGCCGTGTGCCGTTCAAGAGCGCCGACGCCACGGTGCGCCTGAACGCCGAGCGGCAAGAGTTGCAGCGGCTGGACGTGCGGCTGGCTGGCGATGCGCTGCTGAGCGGCAGCGGCGCGCTGCAACAGGCCGAGGCCGGCGGCAGCGGCAGCTTCCGGCTGCAGGCGCAGGGGCTGGATCTGCACGCGCTGCATGCGCGCTTGCAGCCGACCCGGCTGGCCGGCCCGCTGACGGTGCAATTGCAGCCGGGCGCGCAGCAACTGGAACTGGCGCTGGCCGATGCCCGCTACCGGCTGCAACTGGATGCCGGGCTGGACGCCAGCCGCATCGAACTGCGCCGCGCCGAACTGCAGGCCGGGCCGGCGCAGCTGCAAGCCAGCGGCACGCTGGCGCGCGATACCGGCATGGCGTACGCCTTCAACGGCAAGCTGCGCGAATTCGATCCGGCCCAATGGCTGGTCAGCGCGCCGGCCAAGGGAGCGCCGGCCAGCCGGGTGCCGCCGGCGCGCATCAATCTCGATTTCGATGTCGCCGGCGCGCTGGCGCCGCAATTGCAGGTGAAGCTGAAATTCGGCCTGCACGACAGCAGCTACGACCAGCTGCCGCTGGCTGGCGGCGGCACGCTGAACCTGGCCGGCCAGCGGCTGCTGCCGAGCACGCTGGAACTGGAGGTTGCCGGCAACCGGCTGAATGCTGACGGCAGCTTCGGCGCCGCCGGCGACCGGCTGCGGCTGCATCTGGACGCGCCCCGGCTGCAGCGGCTCGGTTACGGGCTGGACGGCTTGCTGCAGCTCGATGGCGAACTGGCCGGCAGCCTGCAGCGGCCGCGCATCGACGCGCGCTACCGCGCCGAGAAACTGGCTTTCGGCGAACACCGGCTGGCTGCCGCCAGCGGCCATGCCGAACTGGAAGGGGCGTTGCAGGATCTGCTGGCCGGCAAGGCCGGCAAGCCCGACGCCGAGCCGCTGCTGCGGCTGGATGTCGATGTCGAGGCGGATGGCTATCGCGGCCCCGGCGTCGCGCTGCAGCGCTTCAGCGCGCGGCTGGTTGGCGACGATCGCCAGCACCAGTTCAGCGCCAGCGCCGACGGCAAGCTGCGCGGCCAGCCGCTGGCGCTGGCGCTGGCCGCGCATGGCGGCCTGACGCCGCAGCCGGATGGCCTGCGCTGGGACGGCAGTATCGATACGCTGGAAAATCGCGGCCAGCCGCACTTCGCGCTGGAGGCGCCGCTGCCGCTGTCGGCCGGTCCCGGCCAGCTGCGACTGGGGGCGGCGCGGCTGACGCTGTCCGAGGCGGTGCTGGAATTGCAGCAGCTGGTCTGGGATCACGGCCAGCTCCGTTCCGAAGGCAGCGTCAGCGCGCTGGCGGTGGCACGCGTGCTGGAACTGGCGCGCCAGTTCGGCGGCGTCGAGGTGCCGCTGCAAAGCGATCTGGTGCTGGATGGCGACTGGAATCTGGAATTCGGCCAGCACGCGACCGGCTTCGCCCGCATCGTCCGGCGCGGCGGCGATTTGCGCGTCGATAGCGGCCGTGGCGCCGGCGCGCTCGGTCTGGAGGCGCTGGAGTTGCGCGCCGACCTGCAGCCGGACGGCCTGAAGCTGGCGGTGCAGACCCGCGCCACGCATATCGGCAGCATCGATGCGCAAGTCACCGCTGGCTGGAGCCATGCCGACGGAATGCTGACGCTGGCGCCGCAGGCGCCGCTGGCCGGACAGGTGACGCTGCGGGTGCCGGAACTGAAGGCGGTGGCGGCGCTGGCCGGGCCGGAACTGGCGCTGGACGGCAGCGTGGCGGCCGATCTGGCGCTGTCCGGCACGCTGGAAACGCCGCAATGGTCGGGCGAACTGGCCGGCGACCGGCTGGCGCTGACGCTGTTCGATCTCGGCATCCAGCTGCGCGACGGCGTGGTGCGGATCGGCCTGTCGCGCGACGAGATCGATTTGCGCCAGATCGAATTCCACGGCGGCGAAGGCACCTTGCGCGCCTCCGGCCGCTTCCATCTGAGCGATGCCGATCCGACGCTGGCGGCGACCATCGTCGCCGACCATCTGCAACTGTTCGCCAGCCCGGACCGGCGTCTGACCATTTCCGGCCAGGCCAGGATCGCCCACGACCAGCAGCATTTGCGGGTGGACGGCAAGGTCACTGCCGACCAGGGCTTGTTCGACCTGCCGAAAAAGAGCGCGCCACAGCTGGATGACGATGTCGTCGTGGTGCGGCGCGACGGCAAACGCACCGCGCCGCAGCCGCGCCCGATCGGCTCCAGCCACGAAAAGCCGGCCGGGCGCTGGGCGCCGCTGATCAACATCGAGTTCGATCTCGGGCACGACTTCCATTTCCGCGGCAGCGGCGCCGACCTGCTGCTGCGTGGCGGCATGACGGTGCACAGCGAACCGCTGCAGCCGCTGCGCGCCGACGGCACCATCCGCGTCGCCGAAGGCACCTACGAAGCTTTCGGCCGCAAGCTGGGGATCGAGCGCGGGCTGATCAATTTCCAGGGCGCGATCGACAATCCGAACATCAACATCCTGGCGATGCGGCGCAACCAGGACGTCGAGGCCGGCGTCGAAGTCACCGGCTTCGCCAACCAGCCGCGCGTGCGGCTGGTGTCGGAGCCGAGCGTCGCCGACGAGGAAAAGCTGTCGTGGCTGATGTTCGGCCACGGCTCCGACAGCAGCGGCCTCGGTCAGCAGCAGGCCGCCAGCGCGGCGCTGGCGCTGCTCGGCAATGCCGGCGGCAAGCGCATCGCGCAGGGCATCGGTCTCGATGAATTTTCGATCGGCGCCAGCGAATCGGGGCTGGCCGACCAGCAGGTGGTCAATCTCGGCAAGGCGATTTCCGAGAACTTCTTCGTCGGCTACGAGCAAAGCCTGACCGGCGCCGCCAGCATCGTCAAGATGACCTGGCAACTGTCGCGGCGCTGGTCGCTGGTGGCGCGCGCCGGCGCCATTTCCGGCCTCGACATCCTGTTCAACCGGCGCTACGACTAGCGGCTGGCCTGCTTCTCCGCCGTCGAGCGGCGGCGCGGCAGCACTCCTTGCGCCAGCAGCACGCCGGCCAGCGTGACGGCGCCGCCGATCAGGTGATAGCCGTGCAGCCGTTCCGACAGCAGCAGGATGGCGATCAGCGCGGTCATCAGCGGCACCAGATTCATGTAGATCGACGCGCGCGCCGCGCCCAGTCCGGCCACGCCCTTCATCCACAGGAAGGCCGACAGGATCGAGGCGGCGATGCCGGCATACAGCACCAGCGGCAGGTTGGCGGCGGTCAGCGGCGCCGGCGGTCCCAGCCACCAGCCCGGCAGCAGTAGCGGCACCGCGATCAACACCTGCAGATACAGCGCCTGCCAGGTCGGCAGCGGCAGCGGCCACTTGCGCAGCAGCACGCCATAGGCGGCGTAGGCCAGCGTCGCCAGCAGCATCAGGCCGTCGCCGATGCGCACGCCGTGCCGCAGCAACAGCGCCGGATCACCCTGGCCGATCAGCCACAGCAGGCCGGCGAACGACAGCAGGCCGCCGCCGACGGTGGCGACGCTTGGCGCCTCGCCCAGCAGCCAGCCGGACAGCAGCAGCGTCAGCAGCGGCAGCGTCGAGAGAATGATGCCCATGTTGGTGGCCGAGGTGGTTTCGGCGGCGAAGTAGGCCAGGCTCTGATACAGCACCATGCCGGTCAGCGCCAGCGCCAGCAGGCGCGGCCAGTGCCGACCGATCGCCGCGCGGTTGCGCCAGGTCGGCAGCAGCAGGAACGGCGTCATCAGCAGCGCCGCCAGCAGCCAGCGGTAGAACGAAATCGCCGCCGGGGCAATGACGCCGGCGGCCATCTTGCTGACCACGGTATTGCCGGCCCAGATCATGGCCGCCAGCAGGGCACAGACGGTGTACTTGAGGCGTGGATGCACGGAGGAAGTCGGGCCGGCGGCGGCGCCCGGATCGGAAAGGCTGGATGGTAGCGCGGATCGGTGTGCCGCGCCGGCTTGCCTTGCCGTACTATTCCGGCTGGCAACCCGCCATCCAAAAACTAGAAAGAGACAATCATGTTCATGTTCCTGCCGTTCCTGATCGCCTTGTGCGCCGCTGTCGGCGCGCTGCGCGGCTGGCGCAATCTGGCGCTGGCCTGCTGGCTGCTGCTGATGGTGGTCAGCGTGCTGTGGCTGCGCCACCATGCGACCGATCCGCTGAACCTGAGCTTCTGAGGCCGCCATGCATTCCGCCATTACCCCGCCGCCGTCGTCGCGGCAAGACCTCGGTGCCGTGCTCAATCTGCTCGGCCTGGCCGGCATCTGCCTGAGCCTGGCGATCGCCTTCTACTACCAGCTGGCGCTGAACGAATTGCCGTGTCCGCTGTGCCTGCTGCAGCGGGTCGGCATGATCGCCATCGGTTTCGGCTTCCTGCTCAACGTCCAGTTCGGCGTGCGCCGTCTGCATTACGGCGTGGCGCTGTGCGGCTGCCTGCTGACCGGCGCGATCGCCTCGCGCCAGGTGCTGCTGCACATCGTGCCGGGCAGCGGCAGCTATGGCTCGGCGCTGTTCGGCATGCACTTCTACACGCTGGCGCTGCTGTCGGCGATCGCTGCCACCGCTTACATCGCGCTGATGCTGATGCTGCCGCGCCGGCCCGAGGCGGCGCCGCTTGGCGGCAGCGGCATCGGCCGCGCCTGCATCGCGGTGTTCGTGCTGCTGATCGCCGCCAATCTGGTTTCGACCGTGCTGGAATGCGGTACCGGCCAGTGCGACGACGATCCGACCTACTATCAATTGCTCGGAAAGTGACGCCGGAACCGCTTCGGGAATGTTGGATGGGGAGTATTTTTCAAGACGGGCAGCTGGCGCCCGTGACAGGTCATTTTTTGACCATACTCCCCGTACTAACCGGAAGACTCAGAATTCTTCCCAATCACTGCCGGTAGTCGGCCCCGGCAGTTGCCGGGGTTCCGGTACGACGGCTTGCGGCAGCGCCGGGCGCGCGGTTTGCGGTGCTCGCGGCCTCGCCGGTGCCGTGGCAATCGGCGCGGCGGTCACGGCAGCGCTCTCCGCGCCGAGCTTGAATACGCTGACCGCCTCGGTCAGCGCGGCGGCCTGCTGCTGCATCGATAGCGACGCTGCCGCCGCCTGCTCCACCAGCGCGGCGTTTTGCTGGGTGGTGCTGTCCATCTGCGTGATGGCTTGCTGGATCTGTTCGATGCCGTCGGTCTGTTCCGCCGATGCCGCGGTGATCTCGGCCATGATGTCGGTCACCCGTTTGACGCTGTCGACGATTTCCTGCATCGTCGCGCCGGCCTGATTCACCAGTTCCGCTCCGGTTTCCACCTTGCCCACCGAGTCGTCGATCAGCGCCTTGATTTCCTTGGCCGCCGCCGCCGAGCGCTGTGCCAGATTGCGCACTTCCGAGGCCACCACCGCGAAGCCGCGCCCTTGCTCGCCGGCACGGGCCGCTTCCACCGCCGCGTTCAGCGCCAGGATGTTGGTCTGGAAGGCGATGCCGTCGATCACGCCGATGATGTCGACGATCTTTTTCGACGAGGCGTTGATCGAGCCCATCGTATCGACCACCTGGGCCACTACCGCACCGCCCTTTTCCGCCACGCTGGAGGCAGATACCGCCAGTTGATTGGCCTGGCGGGCGTTGTCGGCATTCTGCTTGACGGTCGAGGTCAGTTCTTCCATCGACGAGGCGGTTTCTTCCAGCGAACTGGCCTGTTCCTCGGTGCGCGACGACAAATCCTGGTTGCCGGCGGCGATCTGGCTGGAGGCGCTGGCGATCGCCTCGGTGCCGCCGCGCACGCGGCCGACGATCGCCACCAGGCTGTCGTTCATGTTCTTCAGTGCCTGCAGCAGGCGCCCGGTTTCGTCGCGGCTGGCGATCACGATGCGCGAACCCAGATCGCCGGCGGCGACGGTTTCCGCCACCCGCATCGCTTGCCGGATCGGGCCGCTGATGCTGCGCGTGATGAACCATGTGGCGGCGGCGCCGAGCAGGATCGCCAGCGCGCCCAAGGCCAGCATCAGCCGGTTGGTGCGCTGGTAGGCGGCGCGCGCCTCGGCGCCGGCCTGCTCGGCCTGCCGCGCCTCGTAGGCGACGATTTCGTCGATCACGTAAGTGGTGGCCATGGTGGCCGGATGCGAGCTGCCGATCAGGAATTCGGTCGCCTCGGCAAAGCTGTTCTGGCTGCGCAATTCCATCACGCGATTGCTGGCCGGCACCGCCACCGCCAGACTCCGGTCAAGCTTGGCCAGCAGCGCCTTTTCCTGTTCGTCCAGCGCCAGGCCGGCAAACTGCTTCTTGGCCTTGCCGTAGCGACCGCGCGCGGTATCCAGCTGCTGCTTCTGCTCCCGCAGGCCGGCGTCATCCTGACGCAGCACCAGGATCGCGTTGATCGCGGCGATTTCGCGGAAGTTGCTGGCCATGTCGTTGGCGGCGGCGGTCTTGACGTTGCGCTGGTTGACCATGTCGTCCAGCTTGCTTTCGATACCGGCCAGCGACAGCAGCCCCAGCCCGATGGCCAGAACCAGCAGGAGCAGTACCAGGCCGAAGCCGATTCCGAGGCGCGCCCCGATTTTGAGATTTGCGAACGACATGGTGTTTCCTTGGATTGATGCCGGGGTGAGATCAGAATTCGAAGCCAGGTTGCTTGCGTATAAAGATCAATTTGTGGAAGGGGAAGGCGGGGCAGAGATCACGACGCAATAAAATTTCATATTTCGATACCGTGTCAAGCCATTGCCGGGAGTGGAATTCCATCAAAGTCAATTGCGTAACTATACTTAAAAATATTGCCGCACGGAACTTTTCTTGCCATCCCGGCGCGCTCCGGTTTTTGTGCCCTGGCTGTCGACAAGGGCAGGCGCCGCTTGTACATTGATGTCAGTTGGCGCCTGTCGCGCCTGAAAGGACGATCATGTGGAACAACACCGAACGGCGTTACAGCAAGATGGTGATCACGCTGCACTGGCTGATGCTGCTGTTGCTGGCGGCGGTCTATGCCTGCATCGAATTGCACGGCTCCTTCCCGAAGGGCAGCGCCACCCGCGAGGCGCTGAAGAACTGGCATTTCATGCTCGGCCTGTCGGTGCTGCTGGTGGTGCTGCTGCGGCTGCTGCTGCGCTTCGTCGCCGGCCCCAAGCCGGCCATCCGGCCGGCCCTGCCGTCGTGGCAGGAGCGGCTGGCGCATCTGATGCAATTCCTGCTGTACGTGCTGATGATCGGCATGCCGCTGGCCGGCTGGATGGCCTTGAGCGCCGCCGGCAAGCCGGTGCCGTTCTTCGGCTGGGAGTGGCCGGCGCTGCTCGCTCCCGACAAGGCGCTGGCTTCGAACATCAGGGGGCTGCACGAATGGGTCGGCACCGCCGGCTACTGGCTGATCGGCCTGCACGCGCTGGCGGCGCTGTTCCATCATTACTGGCTGCGCGACAACACGCTGGCGCTGATGCTGCCGGGACTACGCTCGGGCGGCGACGCCGGGCGCCGATGACCCGGCAGTTTTCCGCCGCCTGCGAACGTAACCGCGGGCCGATCCTGGAGCGCCTGCGGCCATTGCTGGCCGGGCGCCATCGGGTGCTGGAAATCGGCAGCGGCAGCGGCCAGCACGCGGTGCATTTCGGCGCCGCGCTGCCGCAGCTGGAGTGGCAGACCAGCGATCTGCAGGGGAATCACGCCAGCATCCACGCCTGGCTGGAGGAGGCAAAATTGCCGAACGTGCTGGTGCCGCTGCTGCTGGACATGGGCGCGCCGCTTTGGCCGGACAGCGATTTCGACGCGGTATTCACCGCCAACACCTGCCACATCATGGGCTGGGACGAGGTCGAGCGGATGTTCGCCGGCGTCGGCCGCCTGCTGCCGGCCGGCGGCCTGTTCTGCGTCTATGGACCGTTCAACTATGGCGGCCGCTATACCAGCGCCGGCAATGCTGAGTTCGATGCCGCGCTGCGCGCGCGCGATCCGCGCATGGGCCTGCGCGATGCCGAAGCCATCGGCCGGCTGGCCGCCGGCGCCGGGATGGCGCTGGCGGAGGATTATCCAATGCCGGCCAACAATCGCCTTCTGGCTTGGCGGAAAATTTAAAACCGGGGAGTATGAGGGTAAAACTGGCGACTGGTGAACGGCACAGCCTGTCATGCAAGGGAGTATCTGTTTTCGGTGGATTGCGGCGCCGCTGGTAGCGGCGCGTACAATGGGCTGGCGGCGATTCAGGGCCGCTTTTCCTTCGCTCCGATTTTCCTCACCACATGCAGGCGCTCGATCTGTTCGCGCCGGAAGCGCAGCAAGTCGCGCCCGGCGCCTGGTATTTTCCCGGCTGGCTGACGCCCGACCAGCAGGCGGCGCTGGTCGCCGCCTGCCGCGACTGGGGGCGCGGGCCGGCCGGCTTCGTGGTGCCGCGCATGTTCGACGGCACGCCGCTGTCGATCCGTTCCACCTACCTCGGCTGGTACTGGCACCGTAACCGCCATTCACGTTTCGCCGATGCCGACGGCCAGGTGCCGGTACGGCCGTTTCCGCCGCTATTGGAAACGCTGGCGCGGCGCGCCTATGCTGCCACCTTCGGCGCCGCCGACGACTACGCGCCGGATTCGGCGATCATCAACTGGTACGGTCCCGGCGCCAGGCTCGGCATGCATCAGGATCGCGGCGAATCGGCGGCGGCGATCGCGCGCGGCTGGCCGGTGATTTCGATCAGCCTCGGCGACAGCGCGCTGTTCCGCTTCGGCAATACCACCACGCGCGCGCGGCCGTATGCCGACCTGACGCTGGCCAGCGGCGACTTGTTCGTGTTCGGCGGGCCGGCGCGCATGGCTTACCACGGCGTGCCCAAGGTCTATCCCGGTAGCGGCCCGCGCCGGCTGGCATTGCCGGGCCGGCTGAACATCACGATTCGCCAGAGCGGGTTTTAGCGGCGGCGCTTTGCGGCACCGACGGCGCCCGCAGCCGCGCGGTGGCCGGCAGCGGCCCGACCAGTGGCCGCAGATAATGCAGGAAGGCTTCGCTGACGTCGCTGCCGTTGGCGGCGATGAAGGCTTCGTCCATCTGGCGCGTTCTGGCCGCCACCGCTTCCAGCGGCAGCAGCGGGTAATCGACCGCGTAGTCGCCGATGCGGCGGATCGCCACCGAACCCGCGCCGGCGCCATGCAGCGCGTACTGCAGCGCCTGCTCGCCGACCTCGCGCGCCTCGCGCCGGTCGACCTCCGACACGCAGCCGGGGAAGGAGCGCTGCAGATAGCCGAAGGTGTCGCCGCGCACGCGCTGGATCTTCAGCTTCGACTTGATCTCGCGGCACAGCAGATCGGCCAGCGCGCCGCTGCCGGACAGTTGCAGGTTGCCGTGGGCGTCGCGCTCGATGTCGCTACTCAGCAGGCTGGCGATCGGCGTGCCGGCGCCGTCGTGGATGCCTTCGGACACCGCCACCACGCAGCGGCCGAGGCGCTGGTAGACCGCCTGCACTTCGGCCAGGAACTGCGCCAGCTCGAAGCGCCGCTCCGGCAGATAGATCAGGTGCGGACCATCGTCGGCGTACTGGCGGCCGAGCGCGGCGGCGGCGGTCAGGAAGCCGGCGTTGCGGCCCATCACGACGCCGATGTAGACGCCGGGCAGCGCCGCGTTGTCGAGGTTGGCGCCGGCGAAGGCCTGGGCGACGAAGCGCGCCGCCGATGGATAGCCGGGCGTGTGGTCGCTGCCGGCCAGGTCGTTGTCGATGGTCTTCGGAATGTGCAGGCAGGACAGCGGATAGCCGGCCTCGCGCGCCGCCGCGCCGACGATGCGCACGGTGTCGGCGGAGTCGTTGCCGCCGATGTAGAGGAAATGGCCGATCCGCTGCGCGCGCAGCACGCGGAAGATTTCCCGGCAATACTTGAGGTCCGGCTTGTCGCGGGTCGAACCGAGCACCGCCGAAGGCGTGTCGGCCACCCGCTCCAGATTGGTTCGGCTTTCCCGCAGCAGATCGACCAGATCCTCGTCGACGATGCCGCGCACGCCGTGGCGCGCGCCGTACACGCATCCGACGCCGGCAACCCCGTGCGCCGCCAGCGCCACGCCGGCCAGCGACTGGTTGATGACGGCGGTCGGACCGCCGCCCTGGGCGATCAGGATTCTTGCGGGAGTCATGGCTTTCCTTTGGCGAGCGAAACCGTGGAGCGCCGCAGCGCGTGAATCATGTACAGCACGATGCCGGCGTTGAGCAGAAATGCCGCCGCCTTGATCCAGTTGATCCCGTGCAGCAGCTCATAGGCCTCCAGCGGCAGATACAGGCCGCCGCTGGCTACCGCGAACCATTTGGCCCAGCGCCGCCCGTGCCACAGGCCATAGGCTTCGGCGAAACGCAGCGTCGCGTAGGCGCACGACAGCGCCGCCAGCAGCCACAGTTGCTGGCCGGCGGCGGCGCTCAGCGTCAGGAAAACGTGTGAAACGCGGCCGTCCGGGCTCAGGTGCAGGTGATCGACGAAGGCATGGGCGAAGTGCTGCAGGTCGTGATGCATCAGCGACAGCAGGCCGAAACCGGCCAGGATCACCAGCAGGCCCTTGGCCGCCTCGAAACCGGCGATCCAGCGTTCGCCCGCCGCCGCCGCGCCAGCGACGCGGTTGCTGGGCATGTGCAGGGGAAAGACGGGTTCCGGCCTCATCGTCACAGCATAGGCGATTTTGCCGCCGCCGCCCGCCGCGGCATGCGCGGCGGCTTGCGGCGGATCGAAAATCGCGCCGGTCCGGCTGGCGGCGGCCGCTTTCGGAGCGGCGCCGAAACTTTCACTGCCGGTTCGTTGTCGCATGGACAGCGGCGGCCCGTTTGCCGCCCACCCATCAGAGGAGGTTATATGAACAACCCGAATCCCGATTCCAGCCAGCCACGTCGCGGCGATGGCGTCAGACAGACATCGCAGGGCGACAATTCGGCGGCGCAGACGCCGAAGGACGTGGTACCCGGTCAGGCCGCCGCCAGGGACGTGACCGAACGCAAGATTGCCTCGAAAAACCGCGCCGAGAGAGAGGAAGCCCTGATCGATGAATCCAGCGACCTGAGCTTCCCCGCCAGTGATCCGCCGGCGGTCGGTGTTGTCGAGCGCATCGAGCCGCTGAACTGACCCGGCGCTCTGGCCCTGCATGTCGGCTGCCATGACCAGCATTCCGACTGATCCGGGCTTCGACAGCACGCTGGCGCTGCTGGAGCAGGGCTATCCATTCATCGCGCGGCGCTGCGCCGAATTGCGCACCGACGTGTTCCAGACCCGGCTGATGCTGCGCCGGGTGCTGTGCGCGGTCGGTGCCGACGCCGCCGCGATGTTCTACGCTCCCGGCCGCTTCGAGCGCTGCCGGCAGATGCCGCCGACCGTCTGGCGGCTGCTGCGCGATCTGGGCGGCGCGACGGCCCCGGACGGCGCGGCGCAGCGTCGCCGCCGGCAGCTCGGCGCGGTGCTGATGGCGCCGGAATACCGGCGCCGGCTGGCGCGCCTGTTCGAACAGCACTGGTTGCGCCGCATCGGTCTCTGGGCCGAAGGCGGCGAAGTCGTGCTGCAGCATGAGGTCGAGCAGTTGCTGTGCGCCACCGCCTGCGAATGGGCCGGGCTGGCGCAGCCGCCGCAGGCGCTGGCCGAGCGCGTGGCGGAATTCGCGGCGCCGGGCGCTGGCTGGAGCGTCTGGCCGCTGCACCGGCGCGCCGCGCTGTGGGCGCATGACGCCATCATCGATCTGCGTGCCGGCCGTCTGCGATTGCGTGCCGGCAGCCCGGCGCTGGTGGTGGCGGCGCACCGCGAAGCCGATGGCCTGCTGCTCGATCCGCAGGTGGCGGCGGACGAACTGCTGTACCTGCTGCGACCGTTGCCGGCGCTGGCGCGCCACATCACTTTCGCCGCGCTGGCCTTGCACCGCTACCCGGAGTGCCGCCAGCGGCTGCGCGAGGACGATGACGAATATCTGCAGTGGTTCGTGCACGAAGTGCGGCGCTTTTACCCGTTCTTTCCGGCGGTTGGCGGGCGCGCGCGGTGCACCTTCGACTGGCACGGCGCACGCATCGCCGCCGGTACCTGGGTGGTGCTGGATTTGTACAGCACCAATCACGATCGCCGCATCTGGGGCGACCCGCAAGTGTTCCGTCCGGAACGCTTTCGCGGCTGGGACGGCAGCGCCTTTCATTTCATCGCGCAGGGCGGCGCCGAGGTCGAGCCGGGCCATCGCTGCATCGGCGAATGGGTCGCCAACCGGCTGCTGAAAAGCGCGGTGCAACTGCTGACGCAGGCGATGGAATATGAAGTCCCGCAACAGGATCTGGGCATCGACCTGACGCACCTGCCGGCGCTGCCGCAAAGCGGTTTCGTGATCCGCCGCGTGCGCCGCAGCACCACCGGCGCCGAATGGCTGATGCCATTGCGGCGTCAGGTCGGCATCGCTTGCGGTAAAACGGGACCGGCCGGCGTTTGAGAGAAGGCGGCACGTTTCCCCACCCTGAGCAGCCAGGCCTTGGAGCGCGTCTGCACGACACTCGTATCCATTCTGATCGAAGCCTCCTGCCGCCCCGAACCTGGCGCATAAGTTTCCTCACCGTCGCGCAAACGGCCTGGCCGCTCGTCCCGGAAAAGGATTGTGGTGATCGGTGAGCGAAGCCGGAGCAGCCCAATGGGTCTACCTCGGCCAAAGTGGAGTGCAAGAATTTTTTACGGCTTTGACGACCCGCCGGATCGTCAAGACGGCACCGCCTGCAAACGAAAAAGCCCGCAAACGCGGGCTTCGGGATCAAGCGTGCCGGATCAATCGTTCGGTCGGGTTATCGGCGCAACTGGAATTTCGATGAACGAAGGGTGTTCCGTATCGTGCAGGATGGTTTGATCCGCCTTGACGATCGTCGAGGTGGTCAGATAGTCGTTTCCGGTATTCAGGTTGCGGCCGTAGTGAGGGAAATTCGACGACGACACCTGGATGCGCAACTTGTGCCCCTTCGGCAAAACCATCGCCACATTTCCCACGTCGAGCGTGTACTGGTAAGCCTCGCCGGGCACGATCGGGCTTGGCGCGGTTTTGGAGCCATTCCGCAAACTGGCGCGGACGATGCTGTCCACGATGTTGTTGGTCTGGCCGTCCGGCCTTACGTCTACCAGCTTGACGGTGAAATCGGTATCCACGGCCGAGGATGCGGCCCAGATCGTTGCCTTGACCATTCCGATGATCGGCATGTCGCTTTGCAGGGCGTCCGAGGTATATACCAGCACATCGGGCCGGCTTTCGACAACGGCCTGCTCCTTGGCGCCGGCGACCAGATTGCTGACGATGCAGCACATGTTGCCGCCCACTGTCGGCACGGGATCGGCCGGATCGTAGGTGAAATGATCCGAAGCCGATGGACTGCCTGGCGTGCTGGTCAGAACGCCGTCGCCGTCGCGGGTATTGGCGGCTCCATCACTGGCCAGGTAGTAGCGGTGTGTTGTGGTACCGGACATCGGGAAGCCATCCGTATTGATCCAGAAACCCGAACCGCTGGTGCCGGAATCCGGTGGAACCAATACGTAGATTCGCGCCAGAGGATCATTTTCATAGTCGTTGGCCGCGCCTTTCAGATAGTGGTCGAAGAAGCGCATTTCGATTGCCGGGTCCACCTCATCCGAACCGAAGCTGGGTGATTGCGTATCCGGCGAATGTCCATAGGCCTGCCAGATCAGACGTGTCTGTGTGCGTGCGGCCTCGGTGCCGCCGGCAGTACGCATGCCATCGAAATTTCTCGTAGTGCCGGTGCTGAACGGGTCATAGCTGGCGCCTGCGATCAGTACCGGCACCTTGATGTTTTGGTAGTTTCCCTCCAGATCGACCTGCTTCCAGTAGTCGTCGTAGTAAGGGTGTTGCAGCCACTCGTAATACTCGGGAGCCGGCCTGAAGGCGTCGAGCGATGTCATCGGCAGGGTGCTGGCCCAGGTCGAGAACACGCCGGTCGGATAGGCGGCATTGAAGTCGGCAACCTGCTGGTCGATGGTCGCCTGCGGCGTCCCCGCTGCCTGCCCGGTACGAATCAGCTGGTCGGGAACAAAGACCGACATGAAGGTCTGCGCTTGCAAGAGATTTTGCACGCCGTTGGTGAAGCCGATGTTGTCGTGCACATCCGAGCCCATCACCTGCACCGAAAGTGCGGCCAGACTCGGTGGCGACAATTTGGCCGCCTGCCATGCGGTGAATGCCAGATAGGAAGAGCCGGAGAGTCCGACCTTGCCGGTAGACCAGGGCTGGCGTGCCGCCCATTCCACGGTGTCGTAGCCATCCTGACCTTCCACTGGTTTCAGCAACGATTGCGGCCCTTCCGATTCGAAAGTGCCGCGTGTACTCTGGAATACGTAGGCGTAACCGTTCAGCGCGAACGGCACACCAGCCAGTGCACCACCCTTGAAGCAACCATCCCCGAGCAAACGTCCATACGGCGAACGGCTGACGACGACAGGATATTTCGAGGTATCCGTGGCTCCTGCCGGTTTGTAGAGATAGGTGTTCATGTAGACGCCATCCCGCATGCGCAATTTGAATTGTTCGCAGGTGATGCCGCCATAGTTCGGGTCCGTGGCCGGCGGCGCGACTTCAACCACCTCGGGATTGTCGATCGGCGGGGTTGGCGGAGCATCGCTGCCGCTGCCGCAGGCGGCGAGAATCAAGCAGGCCGAACCGGCGGTGATGAAAGACTTTACATACATGCGTTGCCTCCTGTTTTCGTAATGGAAACTCCCGACGCCTTGTGTGAGGCAGTTCAAAAGAGTGGTCAGGATCGTAGGAGGTACGCATGTATTTTTCTTCCATGAAATTGCAGCTTTTCAGGAAATTGATTTTCCGGGCGGCCGTGCATCCAAAATCATCGGAATGAAGCGGGCGGCCGGGTTTGATCTGCCCAGTCACAGCGCTTGCCCATATCTGAAAACCATTCGCGGAGCACGGCGCCTTTGTGCTACTTTCCGGCATGATTGATTGCCGGTCATCCGATTCAGGAGTCGGTTCATGACGGAAACATGCCTGGAAGAGTCGTGTGGCGGTCGATCGTTCAGGAACAGGTCGTGAATGTTTTTCAGGAAGCAGAACAGTGGAATCATTAGGTGAGCGCATCCACGTTGCAACGGCAACCCGGGTCAAATTCCATGCTCCGGCAATCACTCTGCGCGATGCCGGTCATTGGCCCGGACTCCGTATCGAGCGCTGGGAAGGGGATTCGGAGCCGCTGGACGAGACGATTCTGCCCATGCATGTGTTGTCGGTTTGCGTGGACACCACCAATCGGGCTGAATTCAAATGGGCCGGGCACCGGCGCCGCTCATCGACCTTGTTACCGGGTTCACTCACTGTCGCGCCGGCGCAGCTGCCCTATGAAGCGGTGGGTGTCGGCTTCGGTCGTTTCGACATGGTCGGCATCGCGCCTTCCTTCCTGCAATCCGTGTCGCATGGGGCATTGAAGGCGCCTGTCGAATTGGTGCCTCAACTGGGGCTGGACGAGCCGCTGGTGCGTGAATTGGTGAATGCGTTGACGGCCGACATCGCAGCCGGGTATCCGGCCGGTCCGATGTTCGGCGAGACGCTGTGTGTGGCCCTGGCAGTGCAGCTGATGCGAAGTTGCGGTACCAGTGTCGGTGCCGGTGAAGCGATTTCGGAAAATGATGCGTTACGGCGGGAATGGGTCCGTTCCTATTTGCTGGATCAGATCGCGCGACCGGTCAGTCTTGCCGAACTGGCGGAGCTATTGCAGCTGGACATGTTCTCGCTGATCCGCTGGTTCAAGCGGGCGTTCGGCATGCCGCCGCATCAGTACATCCTGAGGGCGCGGGTGGAGAAGGCCAAGGAATTGCTGTGTGCCGGCGATCTGTCGCTGGCGCAGGTGGCGTTGCTGTGCGGGTTCAACAGTCAGAGTCACCTGACGACCGCGTTCCGGCGCCTGACCGGCGTTGCTCCCGGCGCCTACCGTTCCTCGCGGAATTGAGCCGGCAAGAACGGATCAGCGTTGACCTTGCCCGGAGTGGATAGCCCGGGCGACAAAAAAAGCCCGCGAACGCGGGCTTCGGGAGAAAACGGCTGGCAGCTCAGGCCAGGTTCTGGTTGACGAAATCCCAGTTGACCAGATTCCAGAACGATTCGACGTATTTCGGCCGGGCGTTGCGGTAGTCGATGTAGTAGGCGTGCTCCCAGACGTCGCAGGTCAGCAGCGGTTTGTCGCCATTGGTGATCGGGTTGCCGGCGTTGGAGGTGTTGACGATGTCGAGCGAGCCGTCGGCCTTCTTCACCAGCCAGGTCCAGCCGGAGCCGAAGTTGCCGACGCCGGACTTGGAGAAGGCATCCTTGAACTGTTCGAACGAACCCCACTTGGCGTTGATCTTTTCAGCCGCCGCGCCGGTCGGGGTGCCGCCGCCGTTCGGCTTCAGGCCGTTCCAGTAGAAGGTGTGGTTCCACACCTGGGCGGCGTTGTTGAAGATGCCGCCGCTGGCTTTCTTGATGATGTCTTCCAGCGAGGCGTTTTCGAATTCGGTGCCCTTGATCAGGTTGTTCAGGTTGGTCACGTAGGCCTGATGGTGCTTGCCGTAGTGGTATTCCAGCGTTTCCTTCGAGATGTGCGGAGCCAGCGCGTCCATTGCGTAGGGCAGGGGGGGCAGGGTGTGTTCCATGGCATGTCCTTTCTTTGGTTCGGCGGGATTATTTTTTTTGCAAACGCCAATTGTAAGACGGAAGCCGATCGGTTGCAGCGGCCTGCCGGCGCGGGCGAAAGCGCGCCGTTCAGTCGAGTGCCGGCTGCACCGAGGCGACGCCGACCTCGGCGCTGCCCTCGGCCACCCGCACCGTCAGCAGCGTGCGCGGGCGGATGTCCTGCGGGCGCCGGATCACGCGGCCGTCGGCATCGCTGACGATCGCGTAGCCGCGCTCCAGCGTGCGCTGCGGGTTCAGCAGTTCCAGTTGCGCCGTCAGCGCCGCCAGCGCGCGCTTTTGCCGCGCCAGCGCGGCGCGCATGCCGGTCGTCAGGCGGCTGCCGGCGCCGGTCAGCGCCAGCCGTCCTGGCGCGGTGTCCGGCAATTGCGCCTGCAGCCGTGTGCGCAGTTGCGCCAGCGCGAAGCCGCTTTGCGCCAGCCGGCGGCCGGCGCCGTGCGCCAGTTGCGCGCGCAGGTTTTGCAGGCGCAGCCGTTCGCGTGCGATCGCGGCGGCCGGACTTTGCAGCCGGCGCGCGTGCCAGTCGAGCGTTTGCGCCTGTTCGGTCAGGCGCCGCCGCCATGCCAGCCGCAGGGCGTCGGCGTTGGCGCGCAGCGCCGCCAGCCGGTCGGCGCGCGCCGGCGCCGCCAGTTCGGCGGCGGCGGTGGGGGTCGGCGCGCGCAGGTCGGCGGCGAAATCGGCGATGGTGAAATCGGTTTCGTGGCCGATGCCGCAGATCACCGGCAGCGCGCAGCCGGCGATCGCCCGCGCCACGCCTTCGTCGTTGAAGGCCCACAGATCCTCGATGCTGCCGCCGCCGCGGCAGACCAGCAGCACTTCGCATTCGGCGCGCTGCGCCGCCAGTTCGATCGCGGCGCGGATGCGTTCGGCGGCGCCGGCGCCTTGCACAGGGGTCGGGTACAGGATCACGCGCACATGCGGCGCGCGCCGCGCCAGCGTGGTCAGCACGTCGCGCAATGCCGCCGCCTGCGGGCTGGTGACGATGCCGACGGTGCGGGCGAAGGCTGGCAGCGGCCGCTTGCGCGCCGGGTCGAACAGCCCTTCGGCATCCAGACGTTCCTTCAGGCGCAGGAAGGCTTCGTACAGGTCGCCGAGGCCGGCGCGGCGGATCGCTTCGACGTTGAGCTGAAAGTCGCCGCGCGCCGCGTACAGCGTGACGGTGGCGCGCAGTTCGACCCGTTCGCCCTCGCGCGGGATGAAGCCGGCGTATTGGGCGCGGCCGCGGAACATCACCGCGCGCACCTGGGCGGCATCGTCCTTCAGCGTGAAATACCAGTGGCCGGAAGCGGCGCGGGTGAAGTTGGAGATTTCGCCGCCGACCCGGCACAGCGGGAAATTGCGCTCCAGCATGCGCGCCACCGCCAGATTCAGCGCCGACACGCTCAGCACTTCGGCAGTGCGGTCGGGCGTGTCGGACGGCGGGATGACGGGCATGCGGATGGGCGGCGGGCGGAAACCCTCAATAGTACAGGCGGGCGTTGCGGCCGACCACCGCGATGTCGAGGAAATTGGAGCCGCTGCGGTTGGTTTCGGAGAAGTCGATCGGCAAGCCGCCCAGCTGGAAGTGATGCATCGACTTCAGGCTCTGGGTGACGCTGGCGGCGGTCGGGTTGGGGCCGGCCAGGCGGATCGCTTCCAGCACCAGCTTGAGGTTGACGAAGCTCTCGAAGTTGAGCGGATTCGGCTCGACGCCCTTGGCCGCCGGGGTTTTCAGGAAAGCCTGGAAGTCCTTGCTGATCTGCAGCACCGCCGAATTGGCGTTCGGTACCACTTGCGTGATGCCGATGCCGCGGATGCGCGCCTCGCCGGCGGCTGCCTGCAGGTGGTCGGGAGTGACGAACGACAGCGTGTAGATCTGCGCGGCGCCGACCGGGGCGTCGTAGACCTTCATGAAGTTGGCGACCGCGTCCGGCACGCCCATCAGGAAGATCGCCTGCGGATGGGCGGCGATGATCTTCTTGGCCTGCGCGGTGAAGTCGGTTTCACCGGGCTTGTACGGGGCGTCGGCGACCATCTTGAACCCGTTTTCCTGCATCGCCTGGTTGACGCTCTTCATGATGCTGGCGCCGAAGCCGTCTTCCTGGTACAGCACCGCGATGTTCTTGACGCCGACCGTCGAGGCGACGCGGGCGATCTTCATCACTTCGTCGTGGTAGGTCGGGCGGGTGTGGAAGATGAATTCCGAGCCGGGTCCGCGGATCACTTCGGAGCCGCTGAAGACGCCGACCAGCGGCACCTTGTGGCGGCTCAGCACGCCGGCCTTGATCATCGCGTAGGTGTTGGCGGTGCCGGCGCTGTTGACCAGCGCCACCACGTTGTCGCGGGTGATGATGTCTTCCACCATGCCGGGCGTCTTGCGCGGGTCGTACTGGTCGTCGCGCCGCGTCAGCACGATCTTGTTGCCATTGATGCCGCCGTTGGCGTTGATCATGTCGAGATAGGCTTCGGTCGCGGCCACCATCTTGGTGGACGTGCTGGCGAGCGGCCCGGACAGGTCGCTGACGGTGCCGATGCGGACTTCTCCGGCCTGCGCCCCGGCGTGGCTCAGGACCAGTGCCGCGCAGGCGGCGAGGGTGGCGAATGTTTTCTGGAACAGCATCTTGCCTCCTTGGTATCTTGTTTGTGGCTTTTTTATGGTGTGGTGGCGGCCGTGCAAATGTTTCCGTGAGCCGGCGCACCGGATATCGTACTCCTTGCACGCTTTCCGGGCAGTAAAAAAATTCCCTTTGAAAACAAATGTTTCGCGCTGGTAACAGGTGCTTGTTCACAATCTTGTCCACAGAATGTGTGGCTAAATCCACAGACCGGCACCGCCGCCCCCGCGCTTGCCCGGCGCCGCTCAAAACGTTACATTCTGCATCCGGACCTGCCCGCGTCCGAATCATCTGAGGAGTCCCCTTGCTTGCCATTCTCGAAGCCGCCGGCTGGCCGATCTGGCTGTTGCTGATCGTGTCGATCGTCGCCACCGCGCTGATCGTCGAACGGATCCTGTACCTGCGACGCAACCGCATCCTGCCGCCGACCTTGCTGGACGAGGTGATCCGGGTCTACCACAACGGCAAGGTCACCGCCGAGGTGGCGGACGATCTGGAACAGAATTCGCCGCTCGGGCGCGTGCTGGCGGCCGGCCTGCGCAACGTCGATGCGCCGCGCGAGGTGATGAAGGAAGCGATCGAGGAAGCCGGCCAGGCCAGCGCCCACCAGCTGGAGCGTTTCCTGACCACCATCGGCACCGTCGCCACGCTGGCGCCGCTGCTCGGCCTGTTCGGCACCGTGGTCGGCATGATCGAAATCTTCAGCGCCCAGGACCCGACTGGCAGCAATCCGGCGCAGCTGGCGCACGGCATTTCGGTGGCGCTGTACAACACCGGTTTCGGCCTGGCGATCGCGATGCCGGCGCTGATCTTCTACCGCCATTTCCGCGCGCTGGTCGACAGCTTCGTGCTGGCGATGGAGCAGCAGGCGGTGAAGTTCGTCGACATTGTGCACGGCAAGCGCCGCTGAACCGGGACCGCGCATGAATTTCCGCAAGGGCCGGCACCGCGAAGATCCCGAGATCAACCTGATCCCGTTCATCGATGTGCTGCTGGTGATCGTGATCTTCCTGATGGTCACCACCACCTACAGCAAGTTCACCGCGCTGCAGATCACGCTGCCGACCGCCGATGCCGAAAAGGCCCAGCAGCAGCCGCGCGAAATCAACGTCGCGGTCGATGCCCAGGGCCGCTACGCGATCAACAACGTCGCCACCGCCGCGCGCGATCCGGCCGCGCTGTCGGCCGAGCTGCGCAGCGCCGCCGCCGCGCTGGGCGATGGCCAGCCGGAACCGCTGGTGATCATCAACGCCGACCAGATGTCGCCGCACCAGACCGTGATCAACGTGCTGGAAGCGGCGCGGCTGGCCGGTTTCGCCAAGGTCACCTTCGCCGCGCAGAGCACCGCCCATTAATAGGTGTTTTTGCGAAAAAGGGGGAGTATGCCTCAAAATCGGCCTGTCACGGGCAGCTGGCGCCCGCCTCAAAAAATGCTGCCGGGAGTATAGGAGTGCGCCGGGGATTTTTCGACGATCTGCGCGGTGCCGCGCGGCGCCGCCGCGCATGAGCGCGCCGTCCTCGGCGATCGCTGCCGCCGTGACGCGCGCCTGGCGCCGGCGCGGCCCGCTGGCCTGCCTGCTGTGGCCGCTGTCGCTGCCGTTCGCGCTGGCGGCGGCGGTGCGGCGCGCGCTGTACCGCGCCGGCTGGCTGGCAGCCGTTCGGCTGCCGGTGCCGGTGATCGTGGTCGGCAATGTCTATGTCGGCGGTACCGGCAAGACGCCATTGGTGATCTGGCTGGTGCAGGCGCTGGCCGCCGCCGGCCATCGGCCTGGCGTGGTCTCGCGCGGCTACGGCGCCAGCGGCGAGGGGCCGCGTCCAGCCAGCGCCGGCGTGGCGCAGGCCGGCGACGAGCCGGTGCTGATCGCCGCCCGCGGCGGCTGTCCGGTGATGGTCGGGCGCGACCGGCCGGCGGCGGCGCGCGCGCTGCTGGCGGCGCATCCCGGGATCGACGTGATCGTCGCCGACGACGGCCTGCAGCATTACCCGCTGGCGCGCGACATCGAAATCGTGCTGTTCGACGAGCGCGGCGTCGGCAATGGCTGGCTGCTGCCGGCCGGACCGCTGCGCGAACCGGCCTCGCGCCGGCGCGACTTCACCGTGCTGAACGCCGCCGATGGCGCGCTGCCGCCCGGCATTGGCGCGGCGCCGTACCGGATGCGGCTGGCGGGAACCGTCGCCGAACGGCTGATCGATCCCACGCAAAAAATGCCGCTGACCGGCGTCGCCGCGCCGGCGCGCGTGCTGGCCGCCGCCGGCATCGGCAACCCGGCGCGCTTTTTCACGATGCTGCGCGCCGCCGGCCTGAAGTTCGCCGAAATGCCGCTGCCGGATCACTACCCGTTCAGCGACGATCCCTTCGCCGGCGACCCGGCCGAGGTCATCCTGATCACCGAAAAGGATGCAGTAAAATGTCGCCGTCATCCGACCCTGCGGCACGATCCGCGGCTGTGGGTGGTGCCGGTCACCGCGCAGATCGACGACGCGCTGGCACAACAGATACTGGAGAAACTGCGTGGACACCCGACTGCTTGACATCCTGGTCTGCCCGATCTGCAAGGGCCCGCTCGATTACGATCGCGCCCAGCAGGAGCTGATCTGCAAGGGCGACCGCCTGGCCTATCCGATCCGCGACGGCATCCCGATCATGTGGGCCGACGAGGCGCGCGACCTGAACGGGCCGCCGGTGGCGGTGCCGTCGCCGGACTGACGCCGGTTTTCCTTCCCCCGCCACGCCCGGCACCGCGCCGCCGCCGGATCGCGACAAAAAACAAGAATGTCCTTCACCGTCATCATCCCCGCCCGCCTGGCATCGACACGCCTGCCGAACAAGCCGCTGGCCGATCTCGGCGGCAAGCCTATGGTGGTGCGCGTGGCCGAGCGTGCGCTGCGTTCCGGCGCCGCGCAGGTGGTGGTGGCGACCGACCATCCCGACATCTTCAGCGCCTGCGAACGGCATGGTGTGACCGCGAGCATGACGCGCGCCGACCACGCCTCCGGCACCGACCGCATCGCCGAGGCGGCGGCGATGCTCGGGCTGGCGGCCGATGCGGTGGTGGTCAACGTGCAGGGCGACGAACCGCTGATCGATCCGGCGCTGATCGCCGCCACCGCCGCCGCGATCAGCGCCGAGGTGCCGATGGCCACCGCCGCGCATCCGATCACCGAGGCCGCCGAGTTCTTCGATCCCAATGTGGTCAAGGTCGTGCTGGACCGCCACGGCCGCGCGCTGTATTTCTCGCGCGCGCCGATTCCGTGGCACCGCGACGGTTTTGCGCAGACCCGCGACACGCTGCCGGCCGGCCATGCGGCCTTGCGCCACATCGGCCTGTACGCATTCCGCAATGCTTTCCTGCAAAGCTACCCGACGCTGGCGCCGGCGCCGCTGGAACAGACAGAGGCGCTGGAGCAGTTGCGCGCGTTGTGGCACGGCCATCCGATCGCGGTGCACATCGCCGCCGGCGCGCCGATCGGCGGCGTCGATACCGCCGAGGATCTGGCGCGGGTACGGCCTCATTTCGAGCGTTGAAACCCCGAAAATCTTGCCGAAAACCGCCGCGCGCGCATCGGGGCGGCGGTAATCTGTGGTAAGTTTCGGGCAACGCAAGCGCCGCGCATGGCGCTTTTTCGCGGATGCCGTTCGTCGCGTCCGCCGCACAAGAATTCAAAACTCGTTTTAGGAAACAGCATGCGCCTCATCCTGTTAGGAGCGCCTGGTGCCGGCAAGGGTACCCAGGCCACTTTCATCAAGGAAAAATTCAACATCCCGCAAATCTCCACCGGCGACATGCTGCGCGCCGCGGTCAAGGCCGGCACCCCGCTCGGCATCGAAGCCAAGAAGGTGATGGACGCCGGCGGTCTGGTGTCGGACGACATCATCATCGGCCTGGTCAAGGACCGGCTGAAGCAGCCGGACTGCGCCAACGGCTATCTGTTCGACGGTTTCCCGCGCACCATTCCGCAGGCTGAAGCGATGAAGGAAGCCGGCGTGGCGATCGACTACGTGCTGGAAATCGACGTGCCGGATAGCGCGATCGTCGAGCGCATGAGCGGGCGCCGGGTGCATCTGCCGTCCGGCCGCACCTACCACATCAAGTTCAATCCGCCGAAGGTCGACGGTCAGGACGACGCCACCGGCGAAGCGCTGATCCAGCGCGACGACGACCGCGAGGAAACGGTCAAGAAGCGGCTGGCGGTGTTCCACGAACAGACCGAGGTACTGCTCGACTACTACGGCAAATGGGCGCGCTCCGGCCAGCCGGGGGCGCCCCGGTATCGCAAGATCAGCGGCGTCGGCCCGGTCGAGGCGATCCGCGACAGTGCCTTTGCCGCACTGGCGGAATGATGTGAAGCGGACCTCGTGTCCGCTTTTTTTTGGGGTTTTGCCACGATGGACGGTTGAAACAGGTGTGCTGGTTTTGAGAAATTCTTTACTCGAAAAATACACTTGCTGATTGTCGTTCCCGCGCAGGCGGGAACCCAGTGTCGTTCAACTGTCGAAAAACAAAGCCGCCGGGTTCCCGCCTGTGCGGGAACGACAGGAAAGACAGTGGCGGCACGAACAGGTTTCAACGGAACAGTTAACGGAGACACAGCTTTTATTCCTGCAGCCGCAACGATAGCCCGCCAACAGCGCGCGGGCGGCGGCGGACCCGGCCAGTCCTGGTAGTCAAGTTCAAGTAGGCCAACGCAGAATTTTGCAGTGCGCCGTCGCGCAGACGGCGGCAACGCGATTGACGGTGGCAGCCACGCACGGTGCCGCCGTGGTGTTCGGTGGGTGTTTTGCCTGGATATGACTACAACAAGGAGGAGAGACTATGTCAGCAGGGATTTTGTTCGCCGTGGTGTGCGGTGCCATCGCCGTGATTTACGGGCTGATGTCGCGCAGCTGGATCCTGAAACAGGATGCCGGCAACGCCCGGATGCAGGAAATCGCCGCGGCGGTGCAGACCGGCGCTGCCGCCTATCTGGCGCGTCAGTACCGCACCATCGCCATCGTCGGCGTGGTGCTGTTCATCGTCATCGCGCTGGTGCCGGGGCTGGGTTTCGTCACCGCGATCGGCTTTCTGATCGGCGCGGTGCTGTCCGGCGCCTGCGGTTTCATCGGCATGAACGTCTCGGTGCGCGCCAACGTGCGTACCGCGCAGGCGGCCGCCAAGGGCATGAACGAGGCGCTCGACGTCGCCTTCCGCGGCGGCGCCATCACCGGCATGCTGGTGGTCGGTCTGGGCCTGCTCGGCGTGGCGATTTTCTTCTGGTTCCTGACCACCGCCGCGCCGCATGGCGCCGGCATCACGATCACGCTGCATGACGTGATCAAGCCGCTGATCGGGCTGGCCTTCGGCGCTTCGCTGATCTCGATCTTCGCGCGCCTGGGCGGCGGCATCTTCACCAAGGGCGCCGACGTTGGCGCCGATCTGGTCGGCAAGGTCGAGGCCGGCATTCCCGAGGACGATCCGCGCAATCCGGCGGTGATCGCCGACAACGTCGGCGACAACGTCGGCGACTGCGCCGGCATGGCGGCCGACCTGTTCGAAACCTACGTGGTGACGCTGATCGCCACCATGCTGCTCGGCACGCTGATGATGAGCGGCCACGAAATGCAGGCGGCGCTGTATCCGCTGCTGCTGGGCGGGGTGTCGATCGTCGCCTCGATCATCGGCTGCATGATGGTCAAGACCAAGCCCGGCAAGAAGATCATGTCGGCGCTGTATACCGGCCTGTGGTGGGCGGCGATCCTGTCGCTGATCGGCTTTGCGGTGGTCACCTGGATGGTGCTGCCGGAAGCGCAGCGGGTGCCGATGATGGGGTCGGCGGTGATCGGCATCGTGCTGACCGGACTGATGGTCTACATCACCGAGTATTACACCGGCACCGAATTCAAGCCGGTGCGCCACATCGCCGAAGCCTCGACCACCGGCCACGGCACCAACATCATCGCCGGCCTCGGCGTGTCGATGAAGGCGACCGCCTGGCCGGTGCTGGCGGTGTGCGCGGCGATCGTCGCCTCGTACTGGCTCGGCGGGCTGTACGGCATCGCCATCGCCGCCACCTCGATGCTGTCGATGGCCGGCATCATCGTCGCGCTCGACGCCTATGGCCCGATCACCGACAACGCCGGCGGCATCGCCGAAATGTCCGGCATGCCGGATTCGGTGCGCGCCATCACCGATCCGCTGGACGCGGTCGGCAACACCACCAAGGCGGTCACCAAGGGCTATGCGATCGGCTCCGCCGGGCTGGCGGCGCTGGTGCTGTTCGCCGACTACACGCATGCGCTGGAGTCGGTCGGCAAGACCGTCACCTTCGACCTGTCGAATCCGATGGTGATCATCGGCCTGTTCATCGGCGGCCTGATTCCCTACCTGTTCGGCGCGATGGCGATGGAAGCGGTCGGCCGCGCCGCCGGCGCGGTGGTGATCGAGGTGCGGCGCCAGTTCCGCGACATCAAGGGCATCATGGACGGTAGCGGCAAGCCGGAATACGACAAGGCGGTCGACATGCTGACCAGTTCGGCGATCAAGGAAATGATCGCGCCGTCGCTGCTGCCGGTGATCGTGCCGATCGCGGTCGGCCTGCTGCTGGGGCCGGCAGCGCTGGGCGGTCTGCTGATGGGCACCATCGTCACCGGCCTGTTCGTGGCGATCTCGATGACCACCGGCGGCGGTGCCTGGGACAACGCCAAGAAGTACATCGAGGACGGCAACCACGGCGGCAAGGGTTCGGAAGCGCACAAGGCGGCGGTCACCGGCGACACCGTCGGCGATCCGTACAAGGACACCGCCGGTCCGGCGATCAACCCGCTGATCAAGATCATCAACATCGTCGCGCTGTTGATCGTGCCGCTGCTGCCGGCCGGCGCGCTGTACGCCACCGGCGCGACCGCGCAGCCGGCCAGCCCGCCGGCCCTGGTGGCGCCAGCGACTCCGGCTGCTCCGGCCGCCGACGGCGCGGCCCCGGCGGCGCAGCAGTAGCCGGTCCGGCGTCAGCCGCCGCGCCGCCCGGACCGGCCGGCGCGGCATCAGGAAAAGACGGCCACGGCCGTCTTTTCCGCTTTGCGCGGCGCCAAAACTGGCTACAATCGCTGCGGCATGACGTTTACGTAAGCGTCATCAACGAATTCTCTTTGGCAAAAGGAAAACCAGCATGCAGATTCAAGGCAATGTCTTCCTGATCACCGGCGGCGCGTCCGGCCTGGGCGCGGCGACCGCGCGCATGATCGTCGACAACGGCGGCAAGGTGGTGCTGGCCGACGTTCAGGTCGAAGCCGGCGAAAAACTGGCGGCCGAACTGAACGGCAAGTTCGTCAAGTGCGACGTCACCTCGGAAGCCGACGGGCTGGCGGCGGTGCAGGCCGCCACTGCGCTCGGCACGCTGCGCGGACTGGTCAACTGCGCCGGCGTGGCGCCGGCGGTGAAGACGGTCGGCCGTGATGGCCCGCATCCGCTGGAAGTGTTCCAGCGCACCGTCAACATCAATCTGGTCGGCACCTTCAACATGGCGCGCCTGGCCGCCGATGCGATGGGCAAGAGCGAGGCTGGCGAATCGGGCGAGCGCGGCGTCATCATCAACACCGCCTCGGTCGCCGCCTACGACGGCCAGATCGGCCAGGCCGCCTACGGTTCGTCGAAGGCGGCGGTGGTCGGGCTGACGCTGCCGATGGCGCGCGACCTGTCGCGCTCCGGCATCCGCGTGATGACGATCGCGCCCGGCATCTTCGAGACGCCGATGCTGCTCGGCATGCCGCAGGAAGTGCAGGACGCGCTCGGCAAGATGGTGCCGTTCCCGCCGCGCCTCGGCCGCCCGGCCGAATACGCGCAGCTGGCCAGGACCATCATCGAAAACGTGATGCTGAACGGCGAAACCATCCGCCTGGACGGCGCGATCCGGATGCAGCCGAAGTAAGCGCGCGGCGGCGCGGTTTGCGCCGCCGCCGGTCGGCGCTGCAGCGCCAGCGGATGGAATTTGCAAATAGGGGAGTATATGAAAATTTCATAACGCTGGCGCCCGGTACAGGGCGGCATGCAGGGGAGTATATGGAAATGCCAGGCTCCCGGCAGCGGCCGCGCCATTCTCAAACCGCCCCTCGCCTGTTAGTCTCTTGTCATGCAGAAACAACCCTTGACCGCGCTGGTGCTGAGCGGCGGCGGCGCCCGCGCCGCTTACCAGGTCGGCGTGCTGCGAGCAGTGGCGACGATCCTGCGCGAAGCCGGCTGGGCGCCGCAGCGTAACCCGTTCGACATCCTGTGCGGCACCTCGGCCGGCGCCATCAACGCCACCGCGCTGGCTTGCCGCGCCGACGATTTCGGCGAATCGGTCGACAAGCTGTGGAAGGTGTGGGCCAACTTCACCGCCGAACAGGTCTACCGCGCCGATTCGCTCGGCGTTTTGCGCACCGGCGCGCGCTGGCTGTCGCTGCTGTCGTTCGGCTGGCTGCTGCGCCAGTGGCACGCGCAGCCGCCCAATTCGCTGCTCGACAACACCCCGCTGGTGACGCTGCTGCACCGGCTGCTCGATCTGCCCCGGCTCGACGCCGCGCTCAACAGCGGCGTCCTGCATGCGCTGGCGGTGACGGCGTCGTCGTACACCGGCGGCAACCACATCACCTTCTACCAGAGCGCCGCCGACATCAACGAATGGACGCGCAGCCAGCGCCGGGCGATCCGCGACCAGATCGGTGTCGAGCATCTGCTGGCTTCGTCGGCGATTCCGTTCATCTTTCCGGCGATTCCGATCTATTGCGACGGCCGCCGCGAATATTTCGGCGACGGCTCGATGCGGCAGCCGGCGCCGCTGGCGCCGGCGGTGCATCTGGGCGCCGGCAAGATCTTCGTGGTCGGCGCCGGCCGCCTGATGGAGCCGGCGCTGGACGCTTCGCCATTCCCGAAATATCCGAGTCTGGCGCAGGTGGCCGGCCATGCGCTGTCGTCGATTTTCCTCGACGGCATCGGCGTCGATGTCGAGCGCCTGACCCGCATCAACCAGACGCTGTCGCTGCTGACGCCGGAACAGCGCCAGCAGACCGCGCTGCGGCCGATCGACATGCTGCTGATTTCGCCGTCGGAGCGGCTCGACGACATCGCCAGCCGCCACGTCGGCAGCCTGCGACGGCCGATACGCACGATGCTGGCCGGCATCGGCGCCACCGAAGCGCCCGGCGGCGCGCTCGCGTCCTACCTGCTGTTCGAGGCCAGCTATACCGGCGAGTTGATCCGGCTCGGGCAGAAGGATGCGCTGGCGCGCCGCGCCGACATTCTGGCCTTCCTGAGCGAATAGTTTCGGCCGTCACCGGTACGGCCCGTTTCGCCCCTGCCGCCAGCGGTCTTGCCGGGCGATTTCCGGGGTGTTCTTTTGCTGTTGATTCGGGCAGGACAACACGTTACCCTACGCGATAATTGTTTTGCATTATTGCGTTTTTCACAATAAAAACCAGCAAAGAGACAATGTTCCAACGCCGCCTGCTGAGCAAACTGTTCCTGCTGTTTTTTGCCTGGCTGCTGTGCCTCGGCCCTGCCGCTGCACGCCAGGACGCGCCGCTCGGGGTGATCGCCGCGCGCGACCTGCCGCGCGAAGCCCGGCAGACGCTGGCGCTGATCAAGCGCGGCGGCCCGTTTCCGTACGCCAAGGACGGCGTGGTGTTCGGCAACTATGAAGGGATACTGCCGAAGCAGAAACGCGGCTACTATCACGAATTCACCGTACCGACGCCGCACCTGCGCTCGCGCGGCGCGCGCCGCATCGTCGCCGGTGGCAACCCGGCCACCTCGGGCGAATATTATTACACCGGCAATCACTACCAGACCTTCATGCGCATACAAGAATAACCGGACCGGAACGCTTCCAGCCCGCCACCATAGCCGCAATGAAACCAGTCGAAACCGAGGGAGAAATGAGTTTATTGAAAACCGTGCCGCCGAACCTCGTGCAGTCGATCCGCGCGTTCCGCGTGACCGATCTGCGGGATGAGGCCGCGCGTCTCGGTCAGCATTTCCTGTACGCCTGGTGCGCCGAAGCCACCACCAAGCAGCAGGTGCTGACCACGATCGCCGAAGCGTTCTATTTCCCCAGGCACTTCGGCAAGAATTTCGACGCGCTGGGCGACTGCCTGACCGATCTGGCGCACAAGGCCGGCCCGCAGCCGGGCTTTCTGGTGGTGCTGGAGCAGTTGCCGAACACGCCGAAGTTCGACAAGGAAGCGCGCGAAACCCTGCTCGACGTGTTCCGCGACGCCGCCGATTTCTGGGCCGAAAAAAAGGTCGCCTTCCGGGTTTTCTACTCGTTCCAGTAAGCCCGCCGATTTCGCCGCCGGCCCGCGCCGGCCGGCCATCGCAACGGTTACAATGCGCGCCATGAAACGCATTGTGATCCTGATTTCCGGCCGTGGCAGCAACATGCAGGCGATCGTCGAAGCCGCCCGCGCCGAACGCTGGCCGGCCGAGATCGCCGCCATCGTCAGCAACCGCGCCGATGCCGCCGGACTGGCCTTCGCCTCCGCCCACGGAATTCCCTCCACCGTCGTTGCCAGCAAGGCATACTCCGACCGTCAAGCTTTTGACGCGGCCTTGGTATCTGCGATTGACGCCTATACTCCCGATCTGGTGGTGCTGGCCGGATTCATGCGGATCCTGACGCCGGGGTTCGTCGAACACTATGCCGGGCGCCTGCTGAACATCCATCCATCGCTGCTGCCGAGCTTCCCCGGCCTGGATACCCATCGGCGCGCGCTGGATGCCGGCGTCAAGCTGCATGGCGCCACCGTGCATTTCGTCAATGCCGAGCTGGATGGCGGCCCGATCGCGCTGCAGGCGGCGGTGCCGGTGCTGGACGACGATGACGAGGAACGGCTGGCGGCGCGCGTACTGCGCCAGGAGCACCTGATCTATCCGCGCGCGGTGCGCGCCTTCGTCGAAGGCCGCCTGACGCTGCAGGATGGCCGCGCGCGCCTGCGCGACGCCGCCATCGAGGAGGGCGCCGCATGAGGCTGCCACCGGCGATCGTCACCCATACCGAACAGTTGCTGCGCGAAGTGCTGCGCCTGACCGGTCCGGCCGATGGCACGCTGTCGCGCTATTTCCGCGAGCATCCGCGCCTCGGCGGCCGCGAGCGGGGGGTGATCGCCGAAGGCGTCTACAGCCTGCTGCGCAACAAGTCGGTGTACACCCATTTCGCCGAATCCGGCAGCGGCCCGGCGATGCGCCGGCTGGCGTTGCTGGGTCTGGCCGACGCCGCCGGCATCGATGCGCTGGGCGGACTGTCGGAACAGGAAAACGACTGGCTGCGGCGGGTGCGCGAAATCGACCGTGCGCAGCTGCCGGCGCGCTTGCGCGCCAATCTGCCGGACTGGCTGTTCGACTTGCTGGTGGCGCGCCATGGCGAGCCGCAGACGCTGGCGATCGCCGATGCGCTGAACACGCCGGCGCCGCTGGACTTGCGTGTCAACGCGCTGAAGGCGACGCGCGAACAGGTGATCGCGGCGCTGGCCGAAGCGCCGATCGTCGCCAGCCCGACGCCGTATGCGCCGCTCGGCATTCGTGTGCTGAAAAAGCCGTCGCTGCAGAACCTGCCGCTGTTCCAGAACGGCAGCATCGAAGTGCAGGACGAAGGCAGCCAGTTGCTGGCGCTGGCGGTCGGCGCGCGGCGCGGTGAAATGGTGGTCGATTTCTGCGCCGGTGCCGGCGGCAAGACGCTGGCGCTGGGCGCGGCGATGCGCAGCACCGGCCGCCTGTACGCATTCGACGTATCGCCGAAGCGGCTGGCGAAGATGAAGCCGCGCGTTGCCCGCAGCGGTTTGTCGAACGTGCATCCGGTGCAGATCGCCCATGAAAACGACGCCAAGGTCAAGCGTCTGGCCGGCAAGGTCGATCGCGTGCTGGTCGATGCGCCGTGTACCGGACTCGGCACACTGCGCCGCAATCCGGACGTCAAGTGGCGGCAGACGCCGGCGGCGGTGGCCGAGATGAACCGGAAGCAGGCGGCGATTCTGGCCAGCGCGGCGCGGCTGGTGAAGCCGGGCGGTCGGCTGGTGTATGCCACCTGCAGCCTGCTGGACGAGGAAAACGAAGCGATCGTCGAACAATTCCTCGGCCAGCACGAGGAGTTCCGGCTGCTGCCAATGAGCGGCATTCTGGCCGAGCAGAAGGTGGCGCTGGAAATGGGCGATTACCTGAAACTGCTGCCGCATCTGCACGGCACCGACGGCTTTTTCGCCGCCGCGCTGGAGCGCCGGCCATGATGCGCAGCTTTGCCGTCAGGGCCGCCGGTCTGGCGCTGGCGCTGACATGCGCCCACGCCGGCGCCTTCGAACCGGTGCCGCCGCCGCAGCCGGCCAGCGGCACGGTGCAGGCGGCGTTCGCGCCGTGGAACGATGTCGAGGGACTGATCATCGGCATCATCGACGACGCCCGGCGCCAGGTGCTGGTGCAGGCGTATCTGCTGACCAGCAAGAACATGGCGCGGGCGCTGATCCGCGCGCACCGGCGCGGCATCGACGTGCGGGTGCTGATGGATGCCGAGCAGATGGACAAGGTGCCAGCGTCGCAGGCGCTGGCGCTGACCGAGGGCGGCGTCCCGGTCTGGCTGGAAACCGGCTATCAGAACGCGCACAACAAGGTGGTGGTGGTCGATGGCGCGACGGCGGCGCCGGTACTGGTCACCGGCAGCTACAACTACACCTGGTCGGCGGCGCACAAGAACGCCGAGAACGTGCTGGTGCTGCGCGGCGATCATGCGCTGGCGGCGCGCTACGTCGCCAACTGGCAGCGCCACCAGCGCGACGCCACGCCGTTTCGCCACTGAAGCGGGTTTCCGATGCTGTCCACCGTTCTGACCGAACTGGCCCACGATTTCCGGACTCCGGGCATCTTCTGGCAGATCGGCGCGCTGCTGCTATGTGGCGCGCTCGGCTGGAGCGCTTCGCGCGCGCTGCGCCACCTGTTCGAGGTGCCGGGAGCGCCGCCGCGCATGTTGCGGCTGGGCGTCGAGAGCTTTACACGGGTGCTGACGCCGGTACTGGCGCTGGTGCTGCTGCTGCTGGCGCGGGAACTGCTGATCGACCACCATCGGGTCAATCTGCTGCGGCTGGCGATTCCGCTGGTGGCGTCGCTGGCGCTGATCCGCTTCGTGTTCTACATGTTGCAGCGCGCTTTCGGTCGCGACGGCAGCTCCGGCGCCTTCCTGCATCTGTTCGAAAAATTTTTCGCGGCGCTGGTGTGGATCGGCGTCGCGCTGCACATCACCGGTCTGTGGCCGGCGTTGGTGCGCGAACTGGAGCAGACCGTGCTGCCGATCGGGCGCTACCAGATTTCGGTATTGACCATCCTGCAGGCGCTGATCTCGGTCGCGGTCACGCTGATCCTGGCGTTCTGGGCTGGCGCGATGCTGGAAGACCGCCTGATGCAGCTGAACACCATGCATCTGTCGCTGCGCACGGTGGTGGCGCGCATGGCGCGTGCGCTGCTGGTGCTGGTGGCGATCCTGTTCAGCCTGTCGCTGGTCGGCATCGACCTGACAGTGCTGTCGGTGTTCGGCGGCGCGCTTGGCGTCGCGCTCGGCCTCGGGCTGCAGAAGATCGCCAGCAACTACGTGTCCGGCTTCGTGATCCTGCTGGAGCGCGGGCTGTCGATCGGCGACATGGTCACGGTCGACAAGTATTACGGCAAGGTGGCCCAGATCAATTCGCGTTATACGGTGCTGCGCGGCCTCGATGGTGTCGAATCGGCGGTGCCGAACGAAATGTTCGTGTCGACGCCGGTGCAGAACCATTCGCTGTCCGAACACGCGATCCGGCTGTCGACCCAGTTGACGGTCGAATACCATAACAATGTCGAAAACCTGTTGCTGCAGCTGGAACAGGCCGCCAGCGGCATCGAGCGGGTGTCGAAGGCGGTGCCGCCGAGCGCGCTGCTGATCCGTTTCGGGCCGGACGGCCTGGAGCTGGAAGTCGGCTTCTGGATTGCCGATCCGGAGAACGGCCGCCTGAATGTGCTGTCGGAAGTCAATCGCGCGATCTGGCGCACGCTGAAGGCGCAGGGCGTGCAAATCGCCCGGCCCAGGCGGGAATTGACGCTGAAGGAGCAGGGCGAGGCGCCGGCCTCCCTTGAAAATCCGGGACCATAACCCGACCTATGGCGGTACAATGCAGCACGTCTCCGGGCCTGCCCAGGTTTCCCGGACCGGTTTCACTGTGGAGTACGCATGTCCAATATCACTCTTGAAACCATTCTCGATTTCCTGAGCAATGGTGTTACCGGTGCCAGCGGCTGGCAGATTCTGCTGTATACGCTGCTGATGACCCACGTCACGATCGCCGGTGTGACGATCTACCTGCATCGCTCGCAGGCGCATCGCGCGCTCGAACTGCACCCGATTCCCAGCCATTTCTTCCGTTTCTGGCTGTGGCTGACCACCGGCATGGTGACCAAGGAGTGGGCTGCGATCCATCGCAAGCACCACGCCAAGTGCGAAACCGAGGAAGACCCGCACAGCCCGGTCACGCGCGGCATCAAGAAGGTGCTGCTGGAAGGCGCCGAACTGTACCGCGCCGAATCGAAGAATCGCGAAACGATGGAAAAGTACGGCCACGGCACGCCCGACGACTGGCTCGAACACCACGTCTATTCGAAGTACACCTGGCAGGGCGTCGGCCTGATGCTGATCATCGACGTGCTGCTGTTCGGCGCGATCGGCGTCACTGTCTGGGCGGTGCAGATGCTGTGGATTCCGGTCAGCGCCGCCGGCATCATCAACGGTCTCGGCCACTACTGGGGCTACCGCAACTACGAGTGTGCCGACGCCTCGACCAACATCTTCCCGATTGGTATCCTGATCGGCGGCGAGGAACTGCACAACAATCACCATACCTTCGGCACCTCGGCCAAGCTGTCGTCGAAGTGGTATGAATTCGACATCGGCTGGCTGTACATCCGTCTGATGGAAATGGGTGGGCTGGCCAAGGTCAAGAAGCTGCCGCCAGTGCCCAAGTTCGACCGTCAAAAGCTGGTCGCCGATTTCGACACGCTGCAATCGGTGCTGGCCAACCGCTACGACGTGATGGCCAAGTTCGCCAAGTCGCTGAAGCGCACCTGGCAGGGCGAACTGCAACGGCTGGAAGGCAAGACCGAGGTCGAGGCCAAGTTCCTTAAAACCTCCCGCAAGCTGCTGCGGCGCGCACCGGACAAGCTGGAAGGCACGCAGAAGCAGCAGCTGACCGAGCTGTTCGCGCACAGCAAGGCGCTGCAGACCATCCATGAAATGCGTACCGAACTGGTGGCGCTGTGGGGCCGTTCGCATTCGACGCGCGAGCAGCTGTTGCAGCAATTGCAGGACTGGTGCGTACGTGCCGAAGCTTCCGGCATCCAGGCCTTGCGCGACTTTGCGCTGCGTCTGCGCAGCTACGCCTGAGCCGGTCCCGGCGGCGCTGCTGTTACGGCAACCCATCAACGCGACGCTTCGGCGTCGCGTTTTTTTACGCCGGCTTCCAGTACCTTTCCTTCGCCATTCAGGATTTTTCCAGCAGCTCCGGCGGGACTTCGCGCCATTCTCCCGGCAGTAATGGGTGGGTGGCCAGTGTGAACGGGCCGATCGCGATGCGTACCAGACGCAGCGTCGGCAGCCCGACCGCCGCGGTCATGCGCCGCACCTGGCGGTTCTTGCCTTCGGTCAGAGTCAGTGCCAGCCAGCTGACCGGCTGCGCGCGGCGCTGGCGGATCGGCGGCTGGCGCGGCCAGAGCCAGTCCGGCTCCTGCACGCGCCGCGCCTGGCATGGCCGGGTGACGAAATCACCGAGGTCGAGCGGCGCCTGCAGACGCGCCAGCGCAGCCGCGTCGGCAATACCCTCGACCTGCGCCAGATAGGTCTTGGCCTGCTTGCGCTTCGGGTGGCTGATCGCGTGCTGCAGGCGGCCGTCATCGGTCAGCAGCAGCAGGCCCTCGCTGTCGGCGTCCAGGCGCCCGGCCGGGTAGACGCCGGGCAGGTCGATATAGTCGGACAGTGTCTGCCGGCCCGGATGCGGCGAGAACTGGCACATGACCTGACAGGGTTTGTTGAATAGAATGAGGGACATGCGGAATCGCTAAAAACGTGGCGCCTGATAAAATACTGGTGCATAATATGAAATGAACGTCTTATGTCTTATATAAGACAGCAACATCAATCGCAAGCGCGCTAGCACGACCGCCCACTGTTCCATTTGCCCCTTTCCCTGGAGAGCCAACGATGTATCAACATATCAAGGTGCCTGCCGAAGGCCAGAAAATTACCGTCAATGCCGATTTCTCGTTGAATGTACCAGACAACCCGATCGTGCCGTACATCGAGGGCGACGGTACCGGCGTCGACATCAGCCCGGTCATGATCAAGGTGGTGGATGCGGCGGTGGCCAAGGCTTACGGCGGCAAGCGCAAGATCAGCTGGATGGAAATCTATGCCGGTGAAAAGTCGACCAAGGTCTATGGTCCGGACGTCTGGCTGCCGGGCGAAACGCTGCAGGTGCTGAAGGATTATGTGGTGTCGATCAAGGGCCCGCTGACGACGCCGGTCGGCGGCGGCATCCGTTCGCTGAACGTCGCCCTGCGGCAGGAGCTCGATCTGTACGTTTGCCTGCGCCCGGTGCGCTACTTCCGTGGCGTACCGTCGCCGGTCCGTGAGCCGGAAAAGACCGACATGGTGATCTTCCGCGAGAACTCCGAAGACATCTACGCCGGTATCGAATGGCAGGAAGGTTCGGACGGCGCCAGGAAGCTGATCGATTTCCTGATCAAGGAAATGGGCGTCAAGAAAATCCGCTTCCCGGAAACCTCGGGCATCGGTATCAAGCCGGTTTCGCGTCAGGGTACCGAGCGTCTGGTGCGCAAGGCGATCCAGTACGCGATCGACAATGACAAGCCGTCGGTGACGATCGTCCACAAGGGCAACATCATGAAGTACACCGAAGGTGGCTTCCGTGACTGGGCCTACGCGCTGGCGCAGAAGGAATTCGGCGCCGAGCTGATCGACGGCGGCCCGTGGTGCAAGTTCAAGAATCCGAAGACCGGCCATGAAATCGTTGTCAAGGATTCGATCGCCGACGCCTTCCTGCAGCAGATCCTGCTGCGTCCGAACGAATACAGCGTGATCGCCACGCTGAACCTGAACGGCGACTATATTTCCGACGCGCTGGCGGCGCAGGTCGGCGGTATCGGCATCGCGCCGGGCGCCAACCTGTCGGATTCGATCGCGATGTTCGAAGCGACCCACGGTACCGCGCCGAAGTATGCCGGCAAGGATTACGTCAATCCGGGTTCGCTGATCCTGTCGGCCGAAATGATGCTGCGTCATATGGGCTGGACCGAGGCGGCCGACCTGATCATCGCATCGACGGAAAAGGCGATCGATTCGAAGAAGGTCACCTACGATTTCGCCCGCCTGATGGAAGGCGCGACCCAGGTGTCGTGTTCCGGTTTCGGCGACGTGATGATCGCCAACATGTAAGTCGCGGGCGCGGCGGGCCGGGCATTGCTCCGGCCCGCCGCGCCGGCCACGGAAGATAAAAAAAGCCCCGCGAAACGCGGGGCTTTTTGCGACTGCCTGACTGGAAGATCGAATCAGGGAGCCTGAATGTTGGAAGCTTGCTTGCCCTTGGGGCCTTGCGTGACTTCGAATTGGACTTTTTGACCTTCTTTGAGAGTCTTGAATCCGCTCATCTGGATTGCGGAAAAGTGAGCAAACAAATCTTCACCGCCATCATCCGGGGTAATAAAGCCGAAGCCTTTCGAGTCGTTAAACCACTTGACGGTACCTGTTGCCATAAAAGCGTCTTTCAAATAAGAACTGAACATACGAGCCGCAAGAGCAAAAAGCCTGGTGAATCGGACTTCTTACAAAAATGTGCTCTCTTCAATTGATAGTGCAAACTCGTCATCTATCAATGTCCGGCCATTGTTTCCGCTAAAATTGTAAAAGTCAAGCAACTTTCTGCGCCCCCGAACAAATTCCCCTTTTCCTCCCGTCCGCGCCTTGATTTCGGCTCTGGAAACGCCATCTGCATGGTGTCGTGAAAGCGCGTAATATCGTTGGAAACAGTGTTTTTCTCGACGAATGGCACCGATGTTGGATCGTTTACAGTAGACGCATGGCAACCAGGCACGACAACGATACCGTTTTGGCGCGGCAGGAACAAAAGCTGGCGCCACCTCCGATGTATCAAGTTCTCTTGCTGAATGACGATTACACGCCCATGGAATTCGTGGTCGCGATCATTCAGGAATACTTCAACAAGGACCGCGAGACGGCGACGCAGATCATGCTGAAGGTTCACCGTGATGGCAAAGGCATGTGCGGGACGTACCCCAAGGATATCGCTTCGACCAAGGTTGAACTGGTCTTGACCCATGCCCGGAAGGCAGGGCACCCGCTGCAGTGCGTGATGGAGGAAGCATGATTGCGCAAGAACTGGAAGTAAGCTTACACATGGCGTTTGTCGAAGCCCGGCAGGCGCGCCACGAATTCATCACCGTCGAGCATCTGCTGCTGGCGCTGCTCGACAATCCGTCGGCGGCCGAAGTGCTGCGCGCCTGTACCGTCAACATCGACGATCTGCGCAAGACGCTGTCGAACTTCATCGCCGACAACACGCCGACGGTGCCCGGCACCAGCGAGGTCGATACCCAGCCGACGCTCGGTTTCCAGCGCGTGATCCAGCGCGCGATCATGCACGTGCAATCGGCTTCCAACGGCAAGAAGGAAGTGACCGGTGCCAACGTGCTGGTGGCGATCTTCGGCGAGAAGGATTCGCACGCGGTGTATTACCTGCACCAGCAGGGCGTGACGCGGCTGGACGTGGTCAACTTCATTTCGCACGGCGTGCGCAAGGACCAGCAGGCCGATGCGCAGAAGTCGGCCGAAGGCGCCGAGGAAGTCGCCGCCGACGGCCAGCAGAAGGAAAGTCCGCTCGACCAGTTCACGCAGAACCTGAACCGGCTGGCGACCGAGGGCAAGATCGACCCGCTGATCGGCCGCGAAGCCGAGGTCGAGCGCGTGATCCAGACCCTGTGCCGGCGCCGCAAGAACAATCCGCTGCTGGTCGGCGAGGCCGGCGTCGGCAAGACCGCGATCGCCGAGGGGCTGGCGTGGCGCATCACGCAAAAGGACGTGCCGGAAATCCTGCAGAACGCGGTGGTGTATTCGCTCGACATGGGCGCGCTGCTGGCCGGCACCAAGTATCGTGGCGATTTCGAGCAGCGCCTGAAGGCGGTGCTGAAGCAGTTGAAGGACAGCCCGCACGGCATCCTGTTCATCGATGAAATCCACACGATCATCGGTGCCGGCTCGGCCTCCGGCGGCACGCTGGATGCGTCGAATCTGCTGAAGCCGGCGCTGTCGTCCGGCCAGCTGAAGTGCATCGGCGCCACTACCTATACCGAGTTTCGCGGCGTGTTCGAAAAGGACCACGCGCTGTCGCGGCGCTTCCAGAAGATCGACGTCAACGAACCGAGCGTCGAGCAGACCGTGCAGATCCTGCGCGGCCTGAAATCGCGCTTCGAGGAGCATCACGGCATCAAGTATTCGGCTTCGGCGCTGACGTCGGCGGCCGAGCTGGCGGCGCGCTTCATCAACGACCGTCATCTTCCGGACAAGGCGATCGACGTGATCGACGAAGCCGGCGCGGCGCAGCGCATCCTGCCGAAGTCGAAGCAGAAAAAGACCATCGGCAAGGCCGAGATCGAGGAAATCATTTCCAGGATCGCGCGCATTCCGCCGCAGTCGGTCAACCAGGACGACCGCGCCAAGCTGCAGACCATCGAGCGCGACCTGAAGAACGTGGTGTTCGGCCAGGACCCGGCGATCGAGGCGCTGGCCTCGGCGATCAAGATGGCGCGCGCCGGCCTCGGCAAGACCGACAAGCCGATCGGCTCCTTCCTGTTCTCCGGCCCGACCGGGGTCGGCAAGACCGAGGTGGCCAAGCAGCTGGCGTTCATTCTCGGCATCGAGATGATCCGTTTCGACATGTCGGAATACATGGAGCGCCACGCGGTGTCGCGGCTGATCGGCGCGCCGCCGGGCTACGTCGGTTTCGACCAGGGCGGCCTGCTGACCGAGGCGGTGACCAAGAAGCCGCACGCGGTGCTGCTGCTGGACGAGATCGAGAAGGCGCATCCGGACATCTTCAACATCCTGCTGCAGGTGATGGACCACGGCACGCTGACCGACAACAACGGCCGAAAGGCGGATTTCCGCAACGTGATCCTCATCATGACCACCAATGCCGGCGCCGAAAGCCTGCAGAAGCGCTCGATCGGTTTCACCGACAAGAAGGAAGCGGGCGACGAGATGGCCGACATCAAGCGCATGTTCACGCCGGAATTCCGCAACCGGCTGGATGCGATCATCAGCTTCCGTTCGCTGGACGAGGAAATCATCCTGCGCGTGGTCGACAAGTTCCTGATGCAGCTGGAAGAGCAGCTGCACGAGAAGAAGGTCGAGGCGGTGTTCTCGGAAAACCTGCGCCGCTTCCTGGCGAAGAAGGGCTTCGATCCGGCCATGGGTGCGCGGCCGATGGCGCGGCTGATCCAGGACATGATCCGCAAGGCGCTGGCCGACGAACTGCTGTTCGGCAAGCTGGTCAGCGGCGGCCGCGTCACGGTGGATCTCGACGACAACGAGCAGATCCGGCTGGAATTCGTCGAGAAGGACGCCTCGCCGCCGCCACCGGCTCCGGAAGAAACGGTGGAAGTCGAGTAAGCGGCCGGTATCACGAAAAAGCCCGCAGCGATTCGTCGCTGCGGGCTTTTTATTCGGCGGAGATTTATATACTCCCCTTGATGCCTGCCTGTGGCGGGCGCCGGCTCTATGAAATTTACCTATACTCCCCTCATTTTTCGGGGTTCGCCGTGCCGGCCCAGGTGGCGGCGAGAGCCGGCGGACTGGTCCGTCGTCGATGCACGCCGGCTGAGCGGAGCCGCACCTGCTACGGCATCAGCGGCTTGCCGGCCGCCTGCCTGCTCTTGATTTCGGCCACGGTCTTTTCGATCGCCGGCAGCTGGCTGGCGGTGGACGGGTGGATTGCCGTATAGCCGTTCGCCACCGACGGCGGATAACGGGTCGCCAGCCGTTGCCAGAAGGCCGTCGCCTGATCCAGCCGGTAGCCGCCGCGCGCCGCCATGTACAGGCCGAGCGCGTGGGCGCTGGCGTCCTGTTCGGTGGTGTAGGCCTTGACGCCGCCGCTGCCGCCCAGCGCCGAGGTGTCCGGCTGGATGCGGATCAGGTTGTCGATGATGCCGGCCAGGGTCGCGCTCATCTTTTGCCGGTGCGCGTGGCCGAGCGCGTTGTGCGCCATTTCCTTGGCCAGCAGTTGCGCCAGTTCCTGGTCGGACTGGGTGAAGTTCAGCATGCCGCGCGTGATCAGGATGCGGCGGCCGTCGGCGTAGCTGATCACGTTGTCGCTGTTGCCGAGCTCGACGCCGAAGGCGCAGGCGGTGGTCAGCGGCACGTTCAGCGTCAGGTTGGCGCCGTTGCGCTGCAGGCTCAGGTTGACCGCCGAGCGCGTCGCCACGATCGGGCCGAGCATGGTGGCGGCCTGGCGTTCGGCGTTCGGCCCCTGCGGCAGCGGCTGGCCATCGACCGCGACCAGGATGTCGCCGCGCCGCACGCCGGCGGCGGCAGCGCCGGAACCGGGCAGCAGCCCGGTCACCTGCAGTCGTTCGCCGAGGCCCAGCACGCTTTGCGCGGCGGCGACGTATTCGCTGGAATACGAATAGCGGGTTTTGGCGGTGAAGCCGAACAGCTTGCGCGCATTCTTCTTGCACAGTTCGGCGTTGTTGACCAGCAATGGCGCCGAGACGTTGTACAGGCGGTCCTGCAGCGCCACCAGCGCGCGCAACTGTTTTTCCTGCGCGGTTTCCGACGCCGACTGCGCGCCCGCCGTACCCGACGAAGGCATGCCGCCGGGGCCGGGCGTGGCGCAGGCGGCCAGCAGCGCCAGTGCCATCAGCGCGCCGTGGCGCAGCAGTGGGCGCGCCGGTTGCCGTGCCGGCAAGGGAGGTTGCGGATCGCCGCGATCACTCATGTCGTTCTCCTTCTCAATGGCTGCCGGTGCTGCCGAAGCCGCCGGCTCCGCGCGCGCTGGCGCCGAATTCATCCACCACGTTCAGTTGCACCTGCAAGACCGGTACGATCACCAGCTGCGCTAGCCGTTCCATCGGCGCCAGCGTGAATGGCTGCTGGCTGCGGTTCCAGGCCGATACCATCAACTGGCCCTGGTAGTCGGAATCGATCAGGCCGACCAGGTTCCCCAGCACGATGCCGTGCTTGTGGCCGAGGCCGCTGCGCGGCAGGATCAGCGCCGCATGGCCGGGATCGCCGATGTGGATTGCCAGGCCGGTCGGCACCAGTTCGGTCTGGCCGGGCTGCAGCACCAGCGGCGCGTCGAGGCAGGCGCGCAGGTCGAGTCCGGCGCTGCCGCTGGTGGCGTAGGCCGGCAGGCAGTCACGCATGCGCGGATCGAGAATCTTGATGTCGAGAGTTTTCATGGTGTTGGCAATGCGGCGCGCCAGCGGCCCGCCAGAAAAGGGAAGGGCGGCTGGCGCCGCCCCGCTTCAGGTGACCATCAGGCGGCCAGCCGCCGGGCGATCTCGGCGATCAGCTGACGCGCCAGCGCCTGTTTGGACGCGCGTGGCAGGTGGCTGTGGCCGTGCTGGTCGAACAGCACCAGCTCGTTGTCGTCCTGGCCGAAGGTATTCTGGCCGATGTTGCCGACCAGCAGCGGCACGTTCTTGCGGGCGCGCTTGGCCTCGCCGTATTCCAGCAGGTTTTCCGATTCGGCGGCGAAGCCGACGCAGTATGGCCGCTGCGGCAAGGCGGCGACGCTGGCCAGGATGTCGGGATTCTGTTCGAAGCGCAATGCCGGCGCGCCGCCATCGCCGTCCTTCTTCAGTTTCTGCGCGCTGGCGTTGGCGACGCGCCAGTCGGCCACCGCGGCGACCGCAATGAACACGTCCTGGCCGGCGGCGTGGGCGCTCACCACGTCGTGCATCTGCTGGGCGGTGGTGACATTGATCCGCTGCACGTCATATGGCGTCGGCAGCGCGGTCGGGCCGGATACCAGCGTCACCTCGGCGCCAGCCTGGCGGGCGGCGCGCGCCAGCGCATAGCCCATCTTGCCGGACGACAGGTTGCTGATGCCGCGCACCGGGTCGATCGGCTCGAAGGTCGGGCCGGCGGTCAGCAGCACGCGGCGGCCGGCCAGCAGCTTCGGCTGGAACGCGGCGATCACTTCCTCCAGCAGCTGCGCCGGTTCCAGCATGCGGCCCATGCCGGTTTCGCCGCAGGCCTGCTGGCCGACGTCGGGGCCGAGCAGGGCGATGCCGTCGGCGGCCAGCGTGGCGACGTTGCGCTGGGTGGCGCGGTTTTGCCACATTTCGACGTTCATCGCCGGCGCCACCAGCAGCGGCAGATGCGCCGGGCGCGCCACGCACAGCGTCGACAGCAGGTCGTCGCAGCGGCCGTGCGCCAGCTTGGCGATGAAGTCGGCCGAGCAGGGCGCGATGACGATGGCGTCGGCGTCGCGGCTCAGGTCGATGTGCGGCATGTTGTTGGCGATGCGCGCATCCCACTGGTCGGTGTGGACGGTGCGGCCGGACAGCGCCTGCATCGTCACCGGCGTGATGAAGCGGGTTGCCGCTTCCGTCATCACCACCTGCACGGTGGCGCCGGCGCCGGCCAGCGCGCGCGTGAATTCGGCCGCCTTGTAGCAGGCGATGCCGCCGCTCAGGCCGAGAACGATTTTTTTGCCAGCGAGTTCCATGGGGATTCCTGAAATGCGTCGCGCGTTAGTGTAGCAGCCGTCCGCGCGGGAGCTGCGCCGCCTATTTGTTGACGCGGCGCAGCTCGTCCAGCACGAACAGCACGGCGCCGATGCAGATCGCGCTGTCGGCCAGATTGAACGCCGGCCAGTGCCAGCCGGCGACGTGGAAATCGAGGAAGTCGATCACGTGGCCGTAGGCGATGCGGTCGATCACGTTGCCCAGCGCGCCGCCCAGAATCAGCGCCAGCGCGCTGCAGAACAGGCGCTGGCCGGCGTTCTTCTTCAGCAGCCAGACGATGAACAGCGCGGCGATGATGCCGATCGCGGTGAAGAAGTAGCGCTGCCAGCCGGCGCTCTGCGCCAGGAAGCTGAACGCGGCGCCCTTGTTGTAGACCAGCACCAGGTTGAAGAACGAGGTCAGCGGCTGCGCGTCGCCATAGGCGAACAGCCGCGTGATGGTGATCTTGCTCAGCTGGTCGAGCAGGATCACGATCGCGGCGATGCCGAGCCAGGGCGCGAGCCCGCCGGTGGAGGAGGAAAGACGTTTTCTGGTTGCCATGATGGTCCGGAGTTCGGGCTGCCGTTCCGGGCCAGGCCGGAACGGCGGCGGGTTCAGGCGAAGCGGCGCGCCTCGCCGGCGCCGAACAGGTTGGAGACGCAGCGCCCGCAGATGCCCGGGTGCGCGTGGTCATGGCCGACGTCGGCGCGGTAGTGCCAGCAGCGCTCGCATTTCTGCTGCGCCGATGGCGTCACCACGATCGCTTCCTGTTCCACCGTGGCCACTTCGGTGACGCTGGCCGCCGAGGTGATCAGCAGGAACTTCAGGTCGTCGCCGAGGCCGGCCAGCGCGCGGTACTTGTCGCCGGCGGCGTGGATTTCCACTTCGGCCTGCAGCGAGGAACCGATCGCGCCGGCGATGCGCACCTGTTCCAGCTCGCGCATCACCGCCGCGCGCGCTTCGCGCAGCAGCGCGTAGCGGGCCAGCAGTTCCGGCGCGGCATCATCCTGCGGCAGCGTGTAGTAGGTCTGCGTGAAGATGGTTTCGCCGCTGTCGGCATACGCCTGCGGCTGCGCGAACACCGCCCAGGCTTCCTCGGCGGTGAACGACAGCGCCGGCGCCATCAGCCGCAGCAGCGCCTGCGTGATGTGCCACAGCGCGGTTTGCGCCGAGCGGCGCGCGTGCGAATCGGCGGCGCTGGTATAGAGGCGGTCCTTCAGGATGTCGAGGTAGAAGCCGCCCAGGTCTTCCGAGCAGTACATCTGCAGCTTGGCGATGACCGGATGGAATTCGTAAACCTGATAGTGCTGCAGCAGTTCGCGCTGCAGTTCGGCCAGATGCGCCAGCGCGTAGCGGTCGATTTCCAGCAGTTCGGTGACCGGCAGCAGCTGGCTGGCGCTGTCGAAATCGGAGGTGTTGGCCAGCAGGAAGCGCAGCGTGTTGCGGATGCGGCGATAGGCTTCCACCACGCGCTTCAGGATTTCCTCGGAAATCGACAGCTCGCCGGAATAGTCGGTCGAGGCCACCCACAGGCGCAGGATTTCGGCGCCGAGCGAATCCGAGATTTTCTGCGGCGCCAGCGTGTTGCCGAGCGACTTCGACATCTTCTTGCCTTCGCCGTCGACGGTGAAGCCGTGCGTCAGCAGCGCATCGTAGGGCGCGCGGCCGTTCAGCATCGACGAGGTCAGCAGCGACGAGTGGAACCAGCCGCGATGCTGGTCCGAGCCTTCCAGATACAGGTCGGCCGGGAACTTCAGTTCGGCGGCGTGCGAGCCGCGCAGCACGGTCTGATGGGTGGTGCCGGAATCGAACCAGACGTCCAGTGTGTCCTTGTTCTTCACATAGTGTTCGGCGTCGTCGCCGAGCAGTTCCCGCGGATCGAGCGCCTGCCAGGCTTCGATGCCTTGCCGTTCGACCCGCTGGGCGATCTGTTCCAGCAGTTCGGCGGTGCGCGGATGCAGCTGGCCGGTTTCCTTGTGGACGAAGAAGGCCATCGGCACGCCCCACTGGCGCTGGCGCGACAGCGTCCAGTCCGGCCGGTTGGCGATCATGCCATGCAGCCGCGCCTTGCCCCAGCCCGGATAGAAGGCGGTCGCCTCGACTGCCGCCAGCGCGGTTTCGCGCAGCGTCGGGCCGTTGTCCTTCGGCACCACGTCCATGCCGGCGAACCATTGCGAGGTGGCGCGGTAGATGATCGGCGTCTTGTGGCGCCAGCAGTGCATGTAGCTGTGCGGCTTGATGCCGAAGCCGAACAGCGCACCGACTTCGTCGAGCTTGTCGCAGATCGGCTTGGAGGCTTCCCAGATGGTCATGCCGGCGAAGAACGGCAACCACGAGGCGTATCTGCCGTCACCCATCACCGGATTCAGGATTTCATCGTCGCGCATGCCGTGCGCCTTGCACGAGATGAAGTCATCGACGCCATAGGCCGGCGCCGAATGGACGATGCCGGTGCCGGTGTCCAGCGTCACGTAGTCGCCCAGGTAGACCGGCGAATAGCGGTTGTAGGCGGCGTCGAGTTCGGCGAACGGATGGCGGAAGCGCAGTTGCGCCAGCTTGGCGCCGGTGGTTTCCGCCAGCGCGGTCGCCGTGACCTCGATCTTGCCGGCATCCTCCGGCTGCTTTCCGGCGATGTCGGCAAGGAAGGCGGCGACACGTTCGGCCGCCACGATCACCTGTTTGCCCTGATGCTTGCCGGCGTCGATGCGCAACAGCCGGTAGCTGAATTCCGGATGGATGTTCAAGGCCTGGTTGGACGGGATGGTCCACGGCGTGGTGGTCCAGATCACCGCGCATACCGGCCCGGCCGGCAGCGCCGGCAGGCCGAACGCCTGCGCCAGCGGGTGGCGGTCCTCGTCGGCGATCGGGAAGGCGACGTAGATTTCCGGGTCGCGCTTGTCCTGGTATTCGACTTCCGCCTCGGCCAGCGCCGAGCCGCAGTCGAAGCACCAGTTGACCGGCTTCAGCCCGCGATACACATAGCCTTTTTCCAGGATCGCGCCGAGCGCGCGGATTTCATCGGCTTCGTTGCCGAAGTTCATCGTCCTGTACGGATTGTCCCAGTCGCCGAGCACGCCGAGGCGGATGAAGTCCTTTTTCTGCCGCTCGATCTGCTCGCCGGCGTAGGCGCGCGATTTTTCCAGCACCTCGGAGGTCGGCAGGTTCTTGCCGTGCTGCTTTTCGATCTGGATTTCGATCGGCATGCCGTGGCAATCCCAGCCCGGCACGTAGGGCGCGTCGAAACCGGCGAGGTTGCGCGCCTTGACGATCATGTCCTTCAGGATCTTGTTGACCGCATGGCCGAGGTGGATGTCGCCGTTGGCATACGGCGGGCCGTCGTGCAGCACGAACTTCGGCCGGCCGGCCGACGCCTTGCGGATGCGCTGGTAGATCTTCTTTTCCTGCCATTGCTTGACCCATTGCGGCTCGCGTTTGGCCAGGTCGCCGCGCATCGGGAACGGCGTTTCCGGCATGTTGACCGGGTATTTGCTGGCGTTTTTTGGGGCGGCGCCGGCTTTGCCGGCCTTGGCGTTCTTGCTGGATTCTTGATCAGACATATCGTTTTTCGCTGAAAGGAGGGGAGGGCGCGGCATTCACGCGGCGCCGGCTGGAGCAAGCGCGGCAGCGTCAAATTCGGTCGGTGGCGCAGCGCGCGCCGCCTTCGCGCCGCAGCCAGGCGCGCGCCTGCTCGGCATCGTTGTCGATCGCCGCGGTCAGCGTCGCCAGATCGGCGTATTTTTCCTCGTCGCGCAGCTTGTGCAGGAATTCGATCTTCACCAGCTTGCCGTAGGCATTGCCGGCGTAGTCGAACACATGGGTTTCCAGCAGCACGCGGCCGCTGTCGTCGACGGTCGGGCGCAGCCCGAGGCTGGCGACGCCGGCCAGCGGCGCTGCCGCCAGGCCATGCACGCGCACCACGAAGATGCCGGACAGCGCCGGATGGCGATGCCGCACTGGCAGGTTCAGGGTCGGGAAGCCGAGCGTGCGGCCGAGCTTCTGGCCGTGCGCGACGTGGCCGGAGATGGCGAACGGCCGTCCCAGCAGTTCGGCGGCACGGCCGAAGTCGGCCGCCGCCAGCGCCGCCCGCACCGCCGACGACGAGATGCGGATGCCGCCGCCGATTACGTCGGCCAGCGTTTCCACCTGGAAGCCGTGTTCGCGGCCGGCGGCGGCCAGCAGCGCAACGTCGCCGGCACGGCGCGCGCCGAAACGGAAATCGGCGCCGACCATCAGCCATTTGACGTGCAGACCCTGCACCAGCACGCGCTCGATGAATTCCTGCGGCGGCATCGCGGCGAAGCGGGCGTTGAAGCGTTCGACGATGACGCGGTCGATGCCGGCCGCCTGCAGCGATTGCAGCTTGTCGCGCAGGTTGGCGATGCGCGCCGGCGCCTTGGCCGGATCGCCGGCCAGGCGCGCGAAGAATTCGCGCGGCGGCGGCTCGAAAGTCATCACCGCCGCTTCCACGCCGAGCTTCGCGGCGGCTTCGCGCACGCGCGCCAGCAGCGCCTGGTGGCCGCGATGCACGCCGTCGAAGTTGCCGATCGTCAGCGCGCAGGGCGCGCGCGACGCCGGATTGGGAAGTCCGCGAAATACCTTCATTGCCGGTCGGTTTTCAGGAGAGCGCGGCCAGTAACGCCGCAAAACCTTGCATTATAGATGCTTTCCCCCGCCATCCCCGGCAGCGGCGGTGGGCTGGCCGGCCAGCGGGTCTTGCCGGTAATAGCCGGCCAGCAGGCGGTAAACCTCGGGATAGGCGGCGGCCAGCGCTTGCGGCAGGACGAAGAAGGCTTCCGAGGCCACCGCGAAGAATTCGGCCGGATGGCTGGCCGCATACGGGTCCAGCGGCAGCTCGGCGCACAGCGCGTCGTAGCGTTCGGCATGTTCCGGCTCGTCCTCGTCGAAATCCGCCGGCAGCGCCGCTTCCAGCGCATCGACGCGGCGCGTGAAGTCGTCGTAGGCGGCGGCGAAGGCGCGCCGCCAGCCGGCCGCCGACAGGCCGGCGTGGAACGCCGGCAGGAACGGCGGGCAGCCGTTGGCGTGGCCGTCGCCCATGTCGATCTTGTGGGCGAATTCGTGGATCACCACGTTGTAGCCGGGCGCGTCCTGCTCCTCGACATCTTCCCAGGACAGGATCACCGCGCCGCCGGCCTCGATCGCCTCGCCGGAAATCGGCTCATGCCATTCGTGCAGCACGCCGGCGTCGTCGATTTCCGACTGCGGCACGATGAATTGCGACGGATAGACGATCACGCCGGCCATGTCGCGGTACAGCGCCGGCGTCAGGTTCAGGATCGGCAGGCCGGCCTGGGCGGCGATCGATACCGCGACGCGGTCGTCCAGCTCGAAGCCGGCGGCGCCGGTAAAGGTGTTTTGGTGCAGCAGCGTCTCGCCGAGCTGGCGCAGCCGCTGCAGCTCCGGCGCCGTCAGCCGTTGCAGGAACGGCAGGCTGGCGACGCAGTCCCGCCACAGCGCGTCGGGAATCTGCGGGCGGTCGCGGCGGAGGAATCGGCGGAACCAGTGCATGGGCGCGATTGTCGCGGATTTCGATGGCGGTTGCCGGCGCGGGGCCGGGGCCATCGGAAATAATGGGGAGTATGCGTCAAAAACTGGCAGCTGGTGCCCGGTACAGGATGCCTATCGAGGGAGTATGTGTAATTTTTGGCTACATCTCGCCCCACAGCGCGTTCAGCGCCGCCAGCGCCGCCAGCCCGGCAGTTTCGGTGCGCAGCACGCGCGCGCCGACCGACAGCAGCAGCACGCCGTTGGCGGCGGCGCGTTCTTCCTCGTCGGCGGAAAAGCCGCCCTCCGGGCCGACCGCCAGCGACAGCGGCTGCGGCGGGTGGTGGCGCGCCCAGTCGGCCAGCGAGCGTTCGGCGCGCGGCGACAGCAGCACGCGCTGGTGCAGGTCGCGCTGCGCCGCCCAGTCGGCGAACGGCAGCGGTTCGGCCAGGTGCGCCAGCCGGTTGCGGCCGCTCTGCTCGGCGGCGGCCACCACGATCGCCTGCCAGTGCGCCAGCTTGCGTTGCGCCCGTTCGGCCGACAGCCGCACCACCGAACGCTGCGCCGCCAGCGGCTGGATCGCCGCCACGCCCAGTTCGACCGCCTTTTCGACGATCCAGTCCATCTTGGCCGCCTCCGGCAATCCCTGCACCAGCTTGACCGCGTAGGGCAGTTCGGCCTCGCGCGGGGAAAACGTCTTGATCTCGGCGCTGGCGCGTTTCTTGTCGAGCGCCGTCAGGGTCGCCGTGTATTCGCCACCGGCGCCGTTGAACAGCGTGACGTGGCTGCCGGGCGCCGCGCGCAGCACCAGCAGGTGGTGCGCCACCGGCGGCGGCAGGTCGATCACGGCGCCGATCGTCAGCGGCTGGAGACAGTGAAAGCGCGGCATGGAGGCATCGGAGGCGCGCGCCAGAGGGCGGCGGCGCTGCTGTTGGCGGGGCGTCAATTTTAAATCCGCACACCCCACTCTGGTAAAATATCGGGCTTTCCTCCCCCCGTTTTCGCCGCGTCGCGCGCTCCCCATTTACCTGAACGACATGACTTCCTCGCTTCCCACCACCAAGATGGCCAACGCGATCCGCGCGCTGGCAATGGACGCAGTGCAAAAGGCCAATTCCGGCCATCCGGGCATGCCGATGGGAATGGCGGAAATCGCGGTGGCGCTGTGGTCGCGCCACTACCGGCACAACCCGACCAATCCGCACTGGGCCGACCGCGACCGTTTCGTGCTGTCGAACGGCCACGGCTCGATGCTGCAATACGCGCTGCTGCACCTGAGCGGCTACGACCTGCCGATGGAGGAAATCCGTAATTTCCGCCAGTTCGGCTCGAAGACCCCGGGCCACCCGGAAGTCCACGTCACGCCGGGCGTCGAAACCACCACCGGCCCGCTCGGCCAGGGGCTGGCCAACGCGGTCGGCATGGCGCTGGCCGAGGAACTGCTGGCGGCCGAATTCAACCAGCCTGACCTGAAGGTGGTCGACCACTATACCTATGCGTTCGTCGGCGACGGTTGCCTGATGGAAGGCATTTCGCATGAAGCCTGTTCGCTGGCCGGCACGCTCGGCCTGGGCAAGCTGATCGTGCTGTACGACGACAACGGCATCTCGATCGACGGCAAGGTCGAAGGCTGGTTCCGCGACGACACGCCGAAGCGCTTCGAAGCCTATGGCTGGAACGTGATCGCCGATGTCGATGGTCACAACGTCGATGATGTTGATGCGGCGATCGTCCGCGCCAAGGCGGCCGGCAAGCCGACTCTGATCTGCTGCAAGACCGTGATCGGCCGTGGCGCGCCGACCATGCAGGGCACCGACAAGGTGCATGGCGCCGCGCTCGGCGACAAGGAAATCGCCGCCACCCGCGCAGCGCTCGGCTGGCCGTATCCGCCGTTCGAAGTGCCGGCCGAGGTTTACGCCGCCTGGGACGCCAGGGCCGCCGGCGCCGCCCGCGAAGCCGAATGGAACGGCCGCATGCAGCAATACCGCGCCGCCCATCCGCAGCGCGCTGCCGAACTGGAGCGCCGCCTGCAGGGCGAACTGCCGGCCAGCTTCACCGATACCGTGCAGGCCTACATCGCCGCCTGCGTCGACAAGAAGGAAACCATCGCCACCCGCAAGGCCAGCCAGAACGCGATCCAGGCACTGGCGCAGGTGCTGCCGGAATTCCTCGGCGGCTCGGCCGACCTGACCGGCTCCAACCTGACCAACTGGAAGGAAGCGGTCGCGGTGCGCGCCAACCAGCCGGGCAACCACATCAACTACGGCGTGCGCGAATTCGGCATGAGCGCGGTGATCAACGGCATCGCGCTGCATGGCGGCTTCATCCCGTTCGGCGCCACCTTCCTGACCTTCTCCGACTACAGCCGCAACGCGCTGCGGATGGCGGCGCTGATGAAGATCCGCTCGATCTTCGTGTTCACCCACGATTCGATCGGCCTCGGCGAGGACGGCCCGACCCACCAGTCGGTCGAGCACGTCTCCAGCCTGCGCCTGATCCCCGACCTGGACAACTGGCGTCCGTGCGACACGGTGGAATCGGCGGTGGCCTGGTCGCATGCGGTGACGCGCCGTCATGGACCATCGACGCTGATCTTCTCGCGCCAGAACCTGCAGTTCCAGGAACGCACGGCAGAACAGATCACCCACATCCATCGCGGCGGCTATGTGCTGAAGGACGCCAGGGACGCGCGCGCGATCCTGATCGCCACCGGTTCCGAAGTCGAACTGGCGTTGCAGGCCGCCGCCCGGCTGGCCGCCGAAGGCATCGCGGTGCGCGTGGTGTCGATGCCATCGACCGACGTGTTCGACCGCCAGGACGCCGGCTGGAAGGCATCAGTGCTGACGCCGGGCCTGCCGCGCGTGGCGGTCGAAGCCGGCGTCACCGCGTTCTGGCACAAGTACGTCGGTCTGGACGGCGCGGTGGTCGGCATCGACAGCTTCGGCGAATCGGCGCCGGCCGGCGTGCTGTTCGAGCATTTCGGCTTCACCGTCGAGCGCGTCGCCGCCGCGGTGCGCTCGGTACTGGCCTGAGGCGCCGGCGCGGCCGCTTGCCGCGCCTCCCGTGTTTTCCGATTTCTTTGTTGGCTTATTTTCAGGAGTTTTCCATGACCATTCGCGTAGCAATCAACGGCTATGGCCGTATCGGCCGCAACATCCTTCGCGCCCACTATGAAGGCGGCAAGTTCAAGGACCAGATCCAGATCGTCGCCATCAACGACCTCGGTAACGCCGAGCACAATGCCCACCTGACCCAGTACGACACCGCGCACGGCAAGTTCCCCGGCACCGTCACGGTCGAAGGCGATTCGATGGTGGTCAACGGCGACAAGATCAAGGTGTTCGCCGAGCGCAACCCGGCCAACCTGCCGTGGGGCTCGCTGAACGTCGACGTCGTGCTGGAATGCACCGGCTTCTTCACCAGCAAGGAAAAGGCCGCCGCCCACATCGCCGGCGGCGCGAAGAAGGTCATCATCTCGGCACCGGGCGGCAAGGATGTCGATGCCACCATCGTCTATGGCGTCAACCACGGCGTGCTGAAGGCGTCCGACACGGTGATCTCGAACGCCTCCTGCACCACCAACTGCCTGGCGCCGCTGGTCAAGCCGCTGCACGACCAGATCGGTCTGCTCAATGGCCTGATGACCACCGTGCATGCCTACACCAACGACCAGGTGCTGACCGACGTGATGCACGAAGACCTGCGCCGCGCCCGTTCGGCGACGATGAGCATGATCCCGACCAAGACCGGCGCCGCCGCCGCGGTCGGCCTGGTGCTGCCGGAACTGAACGGCAAGCTGGACGGCTACGCGATCCGCGTGCCGACCATCAACGTGTCGATCGTCGATCTGTCCTTCATCGCCGCGCGCGACACCAGCGCCGACGAAGTCAACGCCATCATGAAGGCCGCCGCCGACAGCGGCCCGCTGAAGGGCATCCTCGAATACAACACCGCGCCGCTGGTATCGGTCGATTTCAACCACAACCCGGCTTCCAGCACCTTCGACGCCACGCTGACCAAGGTCTCGGGCCGGCTGGTCAAGGTGTCGTCGTGGTACGACAACGAGTGGGGTTTCTCGAACCGCATGCTGGACACCACCGTTGCGCTGATGAGCGCCAAGTAATACGGTAGATGCCCGATCGAAAACGCCCCGTTCGCGGGGCGTTTTTTATTGCTGTGTCGGGAGGCGTGGTCGGGTTTTTTCGGTGTCTGTGGCCGCTTTGCCGGAATGGAGCATGCTGCGGAAAATCAACGCCACTGGGTTCCCGCCTGCGCGGGAACGACAAGTCATGGGTACCGCGACCGGTATCACCGCTACTACCGCTACCACCGCTCCAGCATATCCACCGCCGTTCCCGCGCAGGCGGGAACCCAGCGGCGTATTCAACAACCTACGGCTGCACCGACGGCACCCCCGCCGGATATTCGCGCGTGCGGTGCAAGACCGGCCAGTTGCGGCCCTTCAGGATGATGTGCCAGTACAGGAACGGCATGAAGCGCTTTTTCAGCCACCAGTAGAAGCGGCGCGGCACGCGCGGTCGGCGGCGAAGCTCGGTGCAACTGCGCGATCTTCTGTTGCTGCTCGCTCCTGTCCGGAGGAGCAGAGCAGACCTAGGTCATTGAAATTAGCGTACGGATTTTCTGCAACCAGAGAATCCGAGGCCTGATGTAAGCTCAGTGTAAGCACCACGTTTTAAGTTCATATCGAACGAGATAGGCCAAGGGATCTGCTAGTTAAAGGAGTCGTTTGTGATCAAACCCGAAATGGTTCGGCTGACGCAGAAGTACATGGTAACAATACTCATATCAAGCGATGCTGCCAAAAAAAACTAAGCCGCTCGCTTTCGATGAAATATTTCAATCTACGAAAATATTCGAAGAAATTAATTTGGCACGGTTTGACCTTGTGGCAGTACGGCTCATTATTTTAAGCGCTCGACGAGGTTCAATATCCGCTGCTTCCAAAGAGTGTTTTTGTTCAACTACGGGGGCGAGTGATCGCATTAGGAAACTCGAACGGTTGATGGGCTGTAAGTTGCTGATGCGTCACCGACGCGGAGTTATTCCCACAATTGCTGGGGAAATATTGATTGCAAAAGGCGAAAGAATTTTTCTGGAAATTTCTGCATTATTTAATGATTTATTAATAGAGGAGAGAAACAGAAAAATTTAGGCACACCGACTTCACAAAAATCGAAATTGATCACCAAATTCTGGAGACGACAATGAGCTCAAAAGATAAAAATTCAAGTGTATTTCTTGGCACGATTGCGGGCGCAGTTTCTCTCATCCTGGCCGGTTGCGGGGGGGGGGGGGGGCTCACCTACCCCGCCCGCACCTCCTGATGTGCTTTCAAAGGTTCAAATTTCCACTCTGAACGGACCAGCAGATGGATTTATCCTGGATTCAACTGCCAGAGTTTCCATTAGCGGAGATGCCGCCTCTCTGAAGAAGTCAATTATTCGTTTGAATGGAGAGGATGTCACAGGAAAATTCTCTCTCGACGGTACTACCTACCAGGCAAATCTAGAGCCTCTAAATGAGGGGGCAAATCAGTTGGTCGTCATGGATGGCAGTAATAAACTTGGCCAACGAACGATCATTCGAGGTATCTCTCTTGCAAGCGAATGCTCTGATTTGCTGGGGTTGGCTATTTCTAGCTCCCAAATCAATCTTCCGACAACAGGTGCTCAGGTAACATCGGCAAAAACAGTCGCGGCCGTATTGGAGCAATCTGTCTCTGGGGGAACAGTTACTTTGCCACAGCCAGAGTATTGTCAGGTAAACGGGGTGATTAACCCTGTAGATACATCTGCACCTCCAATCAACTTCCAGGTCAACCTCCCGGTGAAATGGAATGAAAAAATTGCTCAATTGGGGGGCAGTGGATTCAATGGGAGCATCCCGGGTGCTCTAATTGGGAACGGGGCACGTTTTGGGCCAGAGTCACTTCCTCCTCAGGCACCTTATGCCATCACTCGCGGTTTCGTTGTATATGGTAGTGATTCGGGCCACCAAAGCGGAAATACATGGCCATTGAATAAAGAATCACTCGCCAATTATGGTTATATGCAGGTCAAGAAAACCCACGATGTTGCTGTGGCAATTGTTGAGGCTGCTTACAAAAGACACCCGAGAAAGAGCTATCATTTTGGAACTTCAACTGGTGGACGCGAGGCTCTTCAGGCTGCGCAGCGGTATCCAGATGACTACGATGGAATTCTTAGCCAAGTACCGGTTATTGCGTGGCCGGAACTAAATACATTTCAATCAATTAAATTCAGCCAAGCTCAGCTTGGCAGCGGCTGGATTCCTCCAGCCAAAATATCACTCATCGATGCTGAAGTACGGCGCCAGTGTGATGCAATTGATGGTCTGGAAGATGGCTACATTGCCAATAGCTTTGCGTGCGATAAGCTGTTCGACCCTCTCTCTGTAGCAAATCCGTATGCTGCTATCCGATGCCCCGGAGGGGATGATGCTGGAGATACTTGCCTGTCTGATGCTCAAATTTCCACACTGAATCTTATTCATTCGCCTAACAAATATTCGTTTGATTTGGGGAATGGAGTAGATAGTTTTCCGGGTTGGCAGGTGGGTAGTGAGTCCACCTCAAATAGTCCGTATCCACGTACTCAACCTAATATTTCCGCAGCAAACGCACCCAACGCCTTTCTCACTGCAGTAACGGGAACGACGACATTTAACTCATTGACTTTCCAGCCGACTGACTACGTTGGGGGAGTTCAATATCTGAGTTCTACGATATATGCAACGAACCCAGATTTGACTCGCTTTGCCGCGCGGGGAGGTAAGTTGGTTTTGAAGGCGAACACCGCAGACTACACAGCAGGCATCCGGATAATTACTGCCTACTATGAATCTGTTGTCAAAAAAATGGGGAAAGAAAAGGTCGATGAATTCATGCGGTATTACACGGTTGTTGGAGCTGGACACAATCGTAATATTGGTATGAATACGGTTACCAAAGCTACCGCTCCTTATTACGTTGATTTCATTTCTATGATTGACAACTGGAGTGAAGATGACCAGGTTCCGTCTGACAGCCCCACTGTAACGATGCAAGATGGCACTCCCCCGTTTGCGGTTCAAACAAGCCTGCCTATGTGCAGATACCCGACATCACCATACTATGTTGGAGGCGATGTCAAGAGTGCGGCGAGCTACCAGTGCCGTTAGATTTGATGAAAGGTTGAGATTTCTTAATTGAAATAAACCCACCAATGAAAATTGGTGGGTTTTGTTTTAATGAACGCCAAGTAATCACGGCAGACGCCCGATTGAAAACGCCCCGCTTGCGGGGCGTTTTTTATTGCTGTGTCGGGAGGCGTGGTCGGATTTTTTCGATGTCTTTTGCCGCTTTGCTGGAATGGGTCATGCTGCGGAAAATCAACGCCGCTGGGTTCCCGCCTGCGCGGGAACGACAAGTCATGGGTACCGCGACCGGTATCACCGCTACCACCGCTCCAGCATATCCACCGTCGTTCCCGCGCAGGCGCACTACTGTCCGGAATAAATTTCCCCCTCATGAAGCGAAGAGTTGCGGCTGAATGGAGTTCAGGTATTCGGTCTGTCGTCGTCGTTTTCGGTATCGGGATTCTTCGATG
>Ga0222422_100091_pt1 | contig 91268 bp, 98 predicted proteins | sample 3A1ome_FD_182469 | JGI IMG/M metagenome (GOLD analysis project Ga0222422, IMG submission 182469) | Enriched microbial communities from leaf-cutter ant dump, University of Wisconsin, Madison, United States - 3A110A (version 2) | ecosystem: Environmental > Terrestrial > Nest > Insects nest > Nest...
CATCGCCGGACACCTGCGCATCGCCGTACACCCGCGCATCGCCGGACACCCGCGCATCGCCGTACACCCGCGCATCGCCGTACACCTGCGCATCGCCGGACACCTGCGCATCGCCGTACACCTGCGCATCGCCGGACACCTGCGCATCGCCGTACACCCACGCATCGCCGGACTGATCGAGATTCTTCTCGGATTCGACATAGCCGCCCACATCGCCAGCGGCGACGATCAAGCCAACGGCGACAAGCGCCCGAATGCGGTACAGCGTGCTCCCGGCGTACTGCACGGTGTCGCTTTCGATGAGTTCGTATTTGTTTGCCATCCTGCTCCCCTTCGTCTTTTGTGATGCGATGAGGGAAGCATACAACAATTGTTTTATAAGATCAAACAAAAGTTGTTTTGGCCGCGCAATTGTTGTGGATGCCTAACGCGCTTTCGAGATCGGCCGGCAGGGCGCACGGCAGGCGGGCGCAAAAAAGCCGCTCAGAGCGGCTTTTGGAGACGAACTACAATTTGGGGAACTTTTGGAGGGAGAGGGAGATGAGCGATCTACTGGATTGGGCCGAGAAGGCAGGGATGGAGAACTTGCGTTTCCGGCTGCAGAATGCGGAGACGCTGGCGAAGGAAGCGGGTACTACCTTGACGATTCTTCTCGCCGGTATGGGCGGTGCGCTGGCCTACGCAATCAAGGGGTTTGAACAGCCGACGCCATCTACCCTCGCGATCGGGGCGGCGGTTCTTGCGGCGTGGCTGATGGCGGTGGGCATCCTGCTGGTTGTGTTCTGCATTCTGACAAAGCCGCTGCAGGTGCCAACAAACGAGCCGAAAAACCTATATCAGAAAGAGTGCAGACTGGAGAAACTTCGGGAACTCGAACTGGAGAATATTCAGGGGCGAATTGAGGAGACGACGGCACGCAATGCAGCCGTCGCTATGTGGCTAGACCGTGTGCGCCTGATGGCGCTGGCAAGCCCTGTTGTATTTGCTATCGTGGCTTGGGCGTCCGGGGCACGTTAGCGTGTTCCCTTCGCTCCGGCGCTGGCTGCGGGATAACAGGTTGGTTTGGCTGGCTCATGGTGGCATTAGAACGTAAACAACCTGTTTTTGCAGCAACAAAATTCGATGCGTGAGCAAGATCAGGAAGAAAGGCTGCGCTGCTACGTCGCCGGCCTACGCGGAGAGCCTGAACCTATGGGGCAGGGCGTGGAGTTCGGACGGGGATGGGATTGCGGGGCGAGAGAGCGGGAGAGGGGAATGAAAAAGCCCACCGCGGAGGTGGGCTTTTGGTGCAGCGTAATGGACTTCCTATGCAAGGTGAGCTGAGTATTGGGATAGCATATCAGCCACTTGTTCCTGGACGTTGTTCTTCGCATTGGGAGCCGACGGATGGTGCATTCGTGGTTTTGGTTGCATCAGCTTCACCATTTCCGAGGATCGTTGTGTCGCATGTCTCATTGCCTCCATTAGGGGCTCCGGTGTCTGGTGTGGCTTCATATGGCTCTCCATTGATGACGAAGGGGAAAGTGTACAAATTTACATCTGGCACTTTGTTATTTGTCTTCGCAACAAGTGCAGAATGCAATGTTTTGCTTAGGTTAGCAAGCATTTTCGATGGGCGATGGACTTCAATGAAGATGTTTTTCGCCTCTTTTCGATCAATAACAAACCCATGCGAGGGATAGGCAGATACCAAGTCCTGTAGACCATTCGCGCGCAAGTTTCCACTTTTCTCCGCCAATCTTCTCCCGTATTCAAATGCAATTTCCATGGCTCGTTGCATTTCCGCCAGCCGCATCGGGTCTATTTGGGCAGCGATTGGTTCAAAGAGGCCTAAAGTGAGCTTAGATGAAATTTCGGATGCCACTTTTGTAGAAAGGCCGGCATTTTTAGTAAGGTTTACCAAATATTGGGAAAATGCATGCATTGCCTGATTCTGCAGGTAATTCACTGCTTGAATAATGTCGAGTCCAGAATTTCTCCCGACAAGTTCATCGCTTTTTTTCACTTGGATATCAAGCGGCCCCAGTTCACTCATGTCATCGAGATATAACTTGGAAGCTCCGACAACTATCAGGGTGCCGGCGCTCTTGCAATACCGAGGAACCAGCGCATAAAATTTCTCATATGTATGCTGAATGGCGCGTGCAATACGAAATCCCGCGTGTGGATCGCCACCTGGCGTTGAAAGTACGATAAGGGCATGGTCCGACCTTTTCTTCTCTAGGGCTTGGCAAACAGCTTCGTACCCAGCAGATGTTACCTCTCCTGCATATGTGATGACGTCCGTACATTTATTGGCCGGTATTTCGTTTTGATGCATTCGCCCCCTCCCTGAGAGTTGTTGTTTTAGTACATCGACCGCCATTCCATGTTCTGATCCCAGTGCGCCTACCGCCTAGCCTTGCGCCACTCCCACGGCGCCACAGGCTCCTTGTCCGCCCACAGCCCGCGCCGTGCCGCCTTGGCCTGCTCTTGCAGCTCAGGCAACTCCCGATCCTTGTTGTATTTCTGGTAGGTCCAGGCGAGGCCTCGCTCGACCTGGGCGCGGTTGGCCTCGACGCCGTCGCACGTCACGACCGCGACGGTGCGGCCGTAGCGGTCAATGTCCTGTACCTGGTAGGTCGCGTCCTTCTCCCAGCAGAGGTCCGAGAGCGACTGCCTAGACCGTTGACCGAACGGTTGCTTCTTCTCCGGCGCATCGATGTTCGCCAGCCTGATCTTGAGCGGCTTCTTGTCGACCAGCAGCGTCATGGTGTCGCCGTCTGCAATGCCGATCACCTGATGCGCGTGAGCGTGCGCCGCGCTGAGAAAGATCGCAGCGGCCAAGGTGAGGCGCAAGGAGGATTTGCAGTTGATCGTTCGCATTCTGCCGGCGCTATCTTTGTGGCGCGGTCGGATCGGATTTTTCCGGGGAGACGGGGTTCGCATTCGAACTCATCCCGTCTGTCCATTTTTTTTCGCGGCCCCGAACCGCGCCCACCTCTATGTAGGGACCGTCTTTGGCCTGGAATATGACTGACGTGGATTTGAGTGGACCCAGCGTCAGCTTATAGTGCAGGCGATGCGTTCTGTCGGATTCCCACTTCGGTTTCTCTATCGCCGTCGTGAGTATTGATTCTGACAAAGGTTCGTTTGCCTTCTCCGGATGGGCTTTTTCGAAGTCATAAAAATCCGCATCCCGCAAGATCAGTTCGACGTAGGTAATGGTCTGCGATGGGCTGTTGTTCGATATGCGGATGTGTTTCCGCCCGTCTGGCAGGATTTCATAGTTGGTCGCAAGGTTGCAAATTTGCGCGGGGAGGGCAGAGCCAAATTCCCGCTGTACGGCGGCGTCGTGGGCTTCGTCAATTTTGTTGGCGCAGGCTTTTGCCACCATCCTGCTGGCGGCATCGCTGGAAACGCCTTTCATTCCGCTTAGGATGCAGTCGTCGTAGGCGCCGGCAAGCACATTTGGCGCGCCGAATGCACTGGCGCAGGCGAGTAGGCACGGGGCGACGAATTTGCGCATGCAGCTACTCTTTGTCTGCCTTGGAGGCCGGCCGCACGACAAAAAATTCATAGGCGGCCGCGAAGCCGAATACGAGCAGCAAAGCTGGGGTTCCCGTGATGAATCGGCTTCCAATCAGCCACAGGAAAAAGAGCAGGATGACCGCGCCGAACAGACGTAATTTTGTGGTTTGCTTCATTGCTTCTCCCTGATGGATCCCTAGAAAAGTTATGTTTTTCACATTAAATCCACAGCTCGATAGCCTTGTGAAATCCGCTGGCGCCGCTTGCGGATTTCCCCCGGCGATGGCCGCCACTTGAAAATATTGCCACAAAGAACTAAAAAATTGGCAAATAACCTACCTAATTTGGCAAGAATTAACAATCCTGTCATGAGATTGTGCGGCGCTTTCTCGCCTCGGATGGCGAAATCACATGGCCTTAAGCAGACGACACAGCCGCGCCACCCGCAGTGCGGTAGGCCGATAATAGGCCTGAAGAGAATTAACAAACTCGCTATGGATTTCCAGACGGCACCGAATTACACTGATTATTCATACAGTGATTTGTTCCCCGCAGGTCTCAGGCGACCAGAACCACAAGCCACTGTCGGTCCAGCTTGTTGGGGAAGGCATGCAAAAACAAAAATTAGAGGCGCTGATGCGGGACATCCTGATTCTTGATGGCCCGGCCCAGGAGATGATCTGCAGGATGGTCGCGCTTGAGGCAGACAAAATCCGCGCCCAACGCCCTGTGTTGCGTCTAATCGTTGGTGGCGCCGCTACGATCGGTGCTCGTGCCTCCGGCGCCTCTTGCAAAGTTCAGAATTAATTCGCGCTCGCGCCTATCGGCCCTGCCGAAACACAAAATCAACTCCGATATATCGCTGGCCTTGAGTTCGTTCTGATCTCTCGGCCCGATATCTTCCCCGTCGCTCTTGCTCTCGGTCCCGAGCAGTTCGTTCGCGGTCTTCCCCAGTGCCGCCGCCAAGGCGCTCGTAAATGAGGACGACTTGCTGTCGCGCTTCTCAAGGGCGCTAAGTGCCGGCTGGTCCATCCCGGCGCGCTCCGCCAACTGCGCTTGAGTCAGCCCAGCATCCTTCCTGAATTTCTTTACGTTCGCTCCTAGTGCCATGGCACCAATTTACAACAATGGTTGTTATAGTCAAACAACAAATGTTTACACATAACGACAATTGTTGTATTGTGCTTGGTCATGAACCTCCACATTAAAAAAGCGTGCCGCTTGGTCGGCGGGCAGACAGCCCTAGCCAAAGGGATAACCCAAATCACCGGAAAAAAAGTCACGCAGCAGCGCGTTCGCAATTGGCTTCTGCGCGGCGACGAGGTTCCCGCAGATTTTATGGCGGCCATCGAAACACTCACCAATAAACAGGTATCGAGACAGGCGATGCGCCCCGAGGATTGGCAAGTTGTCTGGCCGGAATTGGTCGATGCTCAGGCCGCCAATCACCTCCCCATCGGCGATCTGGCAGCCCAAAGCTGCGCTGGAGGCTGACCAATTACTCGCGCCGGCCAAGGCCGGAAATTCACCACTTCACAGGGGGGTTCTATGGGACGAAAAAAAACAGCCGTGCATCCGTTGCTCGACCATCTTCTGCGGCGACAGGGGTTGCAAAAGGATTCTGCCTTGGCGCTGGAACTGGGTATGGACCCGGCGCACGTCAGCAGCATTCGGCATGGCCGGCGACCTGCTGGAGACACGCTGATCTTGCGCGTGCATGAGCGGCTCGGCATGCCGGTCTCCGAGATCAGAAAAATTGCGGGCCAGCTTGTGAAGCGCCCCGCCAAATCCAACTGATTTCTGGGTGGCCGTCGTGAGATTCCCTCAAGTCAACTCGCGCATGTTCTGCATCTTGCAGCGGCTCGGCGATCGTGTTGTGACGCTGGATCAGGGCATAGCCCTGCACGGCAATTTCCCCACTCCCCATGTCCCGGCCGGAATCCCCAGGAACAAGGTCGGGCTGCTTTATCGCCGCCTGGTTGTGGACGGGTGTTTGGCGATGGACGGGGATCGGTATCGGGTCACGTTGCAGGCGCGAAATCGCATGGAAAAGACCCTTACTCCACCGGCCGCCGCTGTGATTGTGCCGCCGTTCCAGCGGAATGTCTGGACCCCTCCGTTGAAAGGATATGCGGAGAGCCTGAGGGAGAGGCCATGCCGATGATGTCACCATTTTTCGGCGCGCAGATGGCTCGAGAGAGCACGGAAATCTACCGTGCCAACACCAAGACGGCCGTGATCTACAACTCGCGCATGGTCCGGTGCGCCGGGCCGTGCAACCGCACGCGAAGCGAAGGGCAGTTCGCCAAGGGCGACTCGTTTTGCAAGATTTGCCGGTTGCGCGCATGAGCTACGCCTATCGCTGCATGAGGTGCCGGGGCCGCAACACGCTGCGGCACGCACTGGAGTGGTATGTGCGGGCGCCGAAGTGCAAGCACTGCAAGCACGACCGGTTTTATTTGGACAAGGCTCGGCAGTATCGGACGGACTACTGCAGTTGCGAAGGCTACCACTACACGCATCGACGCTGCAGCACCTATTGCATTCATCGCCCGGACTATGAGCGGAACGTCAGGATTGGACGCTACGGCGAGGATCCGCTGGAGGTGGATCTGGACATGGCATTCCATGCACCGCCGCCAATTTCTCAACCAAACCAGTGCCCATTCTAATGAATATCAAAAAAATAACGATTAACGACGTGATTCAGGCAGCGCGGATGGATGCCGAATCCGGCCTGCCGGTGACGGCATGCCTCTACGAGGACGAGTTGCATGTGCATTACTACCAAAAGACACATGCAGAGCGCGTAGCAGAGATGCAGCGGGAGAAGCGGCGTGAGCCTGTCTAGCCACCAATCCGCACGCATGAAGAACGACGAGTGGCTGACGCCGCCGGAGATCGTGCGCGCGCTCGGCGAGTTTGATCTTGACCCGTGCTCTCCGGTTGAACGGCCGTGGAATACGGCGCGCCATCACTACACGAAGCTGCTCAACGGACTTGAGCAGGAGTGGCGCGGCCGCGTATGGCTCAATCCGCCATTCGGCCGTGAGGCGGTGAAGTGGTTGCGCCGGCTTGTTGGGCACGGGAACGGTATTGCTCTGGTCCCGGCGCGCACCGAAACCGCGATGTTTTACGAATGCGTGTGGGGCGTTGCTAACGCGATCCTGTTCATGCGTGGCCGGCCGCATTTCCACTACGTCGATGGTCGGCGCGCGGCATCTAATTCGGGTGCTCCGATCGCGCTTATCGCCTATGGCCACGGAAATGTCGAGGCGCTGAAGGAGAGTGGGCTTGGTGTTGTTCTTCCGATTTCGGCGAGAACTGAGACAGGGAGCCACCCATGACCGAAAAAATCTCTCGACCAATTCTGCGTTACCACGGCGGCAAATGGAAGCTGGCGCCTTGGCTGCTTACATTTTTCCCCGCCCATCGTACATACGTTGTTCGCATGAGGCGCGCCAATTTCCACGTCGGCGGCCCCGATTTCTGGGAGGCCAATCGATGACTGCGCGCATGTGGAGACACAACGACCTGGCCGATGATCTGGCCCGGCACCTGCGCGGCGGTGCCGATCGACTGGTATGGACCGACATGCAACTTGGCCCAGCCGGGTCGCCACGGCCCGACGTTTACACGCTTCCGAAAACCTATTCACGGTTCACGCCGCTTGCGTATGAGGTGAAGGTTTCGACCGCTGACTTTCGCCGCGACGTGACTGCAGGCAAATGGCAGTCCTACCTTGAATTTTCTGCTGGCGTCGTATTCGCGGCACCGGCCGGCCTGATTACGAAGGCCGACGTGCTGCCCGGCTGTGGCCTGATCGTGCGCCATGAGCAGGTCTGGCGCACGGTCAAGGGGCCGACCCTGAAACACGTTGCGACTCTACCGCATGCGGCGTGGATGAAATTGATGATCGACGGCCTGCCGCGCGCGGTGTTCGCTGGGACGCCGGAGCCTCGCTCTCTGAAACCTTGGAATGTCGAGGCCGAGGTTCGCCGCAAGTACGGTCAGAAACTGGCAGCGCTGCTATCGGATTTGAGCCTGGCTGAAAGCCGGCTGATGGTCGAAATTGCCAAGGCCAAAGTCAGCGCCAAGACATTGCGCGAAGCCGAACGTACGCGCGAGCAAGCCGCCCGCGCCATCGTCGAGAAGGAAATGGCCGGCATCCGCAAAGACAGGGCGGATTTGTGCGCAGCACTCGGGCTTGATGCTGACGCCGACATCTGGACCGTGAGAACTGCTTGCCAGGAAGCAGCCAAGCGTCTCGCTGGCGACGGCGAACTGCAGCGGCTGCGGCGTCAACTGGAGTGGGCGCAGCAGGCGCTGACCAAGGGGTTGGAGGAATTGCCGGCGATAGCGAGGGTGGCATGAAGCGCGTTGGATTCAAGCCTCGCGTCAAGCCGTTGTCCGGGATTCTCCGCACTGCCAGCCTGGCCCCGAGCAAGCCCAGCTTTTCCAGCCGGCCGCGCGCCTCGAAGTTGAAGCCGGCCGCCAAGCGCATGAAATCAAAGCAGCGCGCCGTGACGGCTGAGGAAAAGGAGCTGTGGGATCGCATGGCGAAGATCGTGGGCCGCGACACACTCACGAACCGCGAGCTTTTCCAGCAGCTCGCCCTGCAACTGGACATCCCAGAGGCGGCGCTGGAAGCGCGCGCGCCCGTGGGCAAGGCCGGCAAAGCCTACAACCTGTTCGAGCGCCGCGTGCGCTGGCACCAGCAGACCCTGAAGCATCTGGGCGTGCTTGAGCGCGTGGAGCGCGGCACCTGGCGCCTGAGCGGCGAGGCCAAGAAGGAGCTGACGCCGGCGCCGCGCCGCGCCGTCCTGCTGGCGTTCTCGACCGACCTGGGGTGCGCGCTGTGGGCCAACGCCGAGGACGTTTTCACGGGCCTGGGCGAGCAGATCACCCTGGCCTTCACCTCGCCGCCGTACCCGCTGGCGAAGCAGCGCGCCTACGGCAACGCCGACCAAGCCAGCTACATCGACTGGCTGCTGCCCATCCTCGAACCCATCGTGGCGCACCTGCGGCCCGGCGGGAGCGTGGTGCTGAACCTGGGCAATGACATCTTCGAGCCGGGTTCGCCGGCGCGCTCCCTGTACCTGGAGCGGCTGACCCTGGCGCTGCACGACAAGCTGGGTTTGCACCTGATGGAGCGGTTCGTCTGGCACAACCCGACGAAGCCGCCCGGCCCGGTGCAGTGGGCCTCCATCCGCCGCGTGCATCACAACACGGCCTACGAGCATGTGCTGTGGTTCACCAACGAGCCGGCCCTGGTGGTGGCCGACAACCGCCGCTGCCTGCGCGAGCACACCGACAAGCACCGGCGGTTCATGGACGCCGGCGGCGTGCAGCAGTACGCCCGCTACGCCGGCGGGGCCTACACCGTCCGCGAGGGCAGCTTCAGCGCGCCCACCGAGGGCGCCATTGCCCGCAACGTGCTGTCCATCCCGCACCGCGACCCCGACCAGCAGCCCGCGCGCGACTTCGCTGCGCGGCACGGCCTGCCGGCCCACCCGGCGCTGATGCCCGTGCGCCTGGCCGAGCACTTCGTCCGGTTCCTGTCCGAGGTGGGCGACCTGATTGTTGACCCCTTCGGTGGCTGGGCCACGACGGGGCGCGGTGCCGAGCTGCACGGCCGGCGCTGGCTTGTGACCGAGCGATGCCGCGAGTACCTGATCGCGGCCGCGCAACGCTTCCGGGGTGCCCCCGGTTTTGAAACGTCGATGGAGGGCACCTATGCGTGATTACTCAAAAGTCGGCCCGAAGTTCTGGATTGGCGCCACGGGTAAGCGCCTGCGCGCGGCCGGCATGGAGGCGCAGATCGTCGCCATGTACCTGCTGACCAGCCCGCACGCCAACATGCTGGGCCTCTACTACTGCCCGACCATGTTCATCGCCCACGAAACCGGGCTGGGCTTAGAAGGGGCTTCAAAGGGGCTTCAAAGCGCCATCGAAGCCGGATTTTGCGAGTACGACGAGGCTTCCGAAGTGGTCTGGGTGATCGAGATGGCCTCGTACCAGATCGGGGAGGCGCTCAAGCCCAATGACCTGCGCGTCAAGGGGGTGCAGAACGAGTACGGCTCACTGCCAGAAAACCCTTATCTGGCGCGGTTTTACGAGAAATACAGCGCGGCCTTCTGCATGTCCGTCTGCCGGGGAAAGGCAAGCCCCTTTGAAGCCCCTTCTAAGCCCCTACGAAGCCAAGAACAGGAACAGGAGAAAGAACAGGAACAGGAGAAAGAACAGGAACAGGAGAAAGAACAGGAACAGGAACAGGAGAAAGAAATACAGGGCGCTTCCGCGCCCCGCACCTCCGGTTCCGGTTCGGCTGATGGCGTCGGGACTGAAAAACCGGATGCCCCTGCTGCTGACGACGAAACCCAGCCGGGGGCTGGGCCTGCCGACCAGCCCGGCAACGGCGCTGGCAACCCTGCCGACGACAGCCTGCCGCGCGCCCTGGGCGTCCGTGAGCTGGTGGCCGAGGGCGTGGAGCGCCAGCACGCGCTGGACTGGCTGAAGGTGCGCAAGGAGAAGAAGGCCCCCCTGACGCCGACCGCCTGGGACGACGTGAAGGGCGAGGCCAAGAAGGCCGGCCTCACGCCTGCCGAGGCGGTGAAGGTGTCCGCGACGAACTCGTGGCAGGGCTTCAAGGCGAAGTGGTACGCCCGCCTCCAGCAGGAGGGCCAGTCCATGCCGCCAGCCGCTCGCAGCACCGCCCACGGCGGATTCGATCAACGCGATTACGGAACTGGAGGCCGCCTGTGAAAGCCATCGCCGAAATGGGGCTGAATAACCCGCCAAAGACCAAGACCGAGCTGTGCGAGAAGCACGGCGAGTTCGAGGCCCGCTGCTTCCTGGGCAGCGTCCGGACGAAGTGCCCGACGTGCAGCGCCGAGGCCGTCGCCAAGGAGCGGGAGGCCGAGGAAGCCAAGGCGCGCGCCGAGCGCGTGGCTGTCTGGCAGCGCAAGATCGGCGACGCCGGCATCCCCGAGCGGTTCCGCGACCGCAGGCTGGAAACCTACGTGGCCCGCACCGAGGGGCAGCGCCGTGCCCTGGCATTCGCTAAGAGCTACGCCGACGGCTTTGACGCCGCGCTGAAGACGGGCCGCTCCGCGCTGTTCATCGGCAAGCCCGGCACGGGCAAGACTCACCTGGCCGTGGGCGTCGGGTTGCAGATCATGGATGACGGCCGCAGTGTGCTGTTCCTGACCGTCATGCGCGCGGTGCGCCGGGTGAAAGACACCTGGGGGCGCAACAGCACCCAGAGCGAGAGCGAGGCCATCGCGTCGCTGGTGTTCCCCGACCTGCTCATTCTCGACGAGGTGGGCGTCCAGTTCGGCAGCGACGCCGAGCGGTTGATTCTGTTCGACGTGCTCAACGAACGGTACGAGAAGCGCCGGCCGACCCTGCTGCTGTCGAACTTCACCCGCGACGAGGTGCAGGCGTTCCTGGGCGAGCGCATCTTCGACCGCCTGCGCGAGGACGGCGGCCAGTCCGTCGTCTTCGACTGGCCAAGCCATCGGAAAGGGGGCGACCAACGTGTCTCCGCGTATTCGAAAGGAGGGGCAAATTGAATCCGATTGAACACATGGTTCAGCAGATGCTCGCGGCGAAGCCGGAGGCCGATCAAGAGCCGGGCCCGAATAGGTACGCCCTGGCTGATGACGATTTGGGCCTGCGGGTTCTGAGCTGCATCAAGCAGCACTCGACGCCTGTCAAGGGGGTGACGGTGCGGTTCCTCGCCGGCCTGCTGAACGAGGACTCGCAGGAATTGAGCAAGGCGATACAGCGGCTTCGGCTTCACAACTACATTTTTTCGCGTGAAGCGGAACTCGGTGTTGGGAAGCTGTGGATAGCCCGGTAATGAAATGCGCCTTGTGTGAGGCCGATGGCCCGCTGTTCAACGCGAATCGGGAGTGCTGCCAGATCCGCGCTCTGGCCAATGCGCCGACAGAACGGCGAGCGGCGGCGCTGTTGAGCATCAAGGAGACCAAGGGCAAGACGGAGGCGAACCGGATCATGGAATTGACCAATGCCGAGCGGCGCGCTCGAAAGGAGCGCGGGCAGCAGAAGGCAAAGCTGGAAATTCACAACATGGTTTCCAGCAGAAAGGGAGGGTAGGTGATGGCGCGCGGAGTGGTTTTGATGCTGATTTTGTGGGGGTCGATCTTTGTCCTCCTGATGAATCACAGAAATTGGAGGGCGCGAACGGCATCGCGGCTTTCGGATGGGCCTGCATCGCAGGGGTGGTCGTGGCAATTGTGGCTTTTTTAATCATTTCTTTGGGATAGGTAGACATGAAAAATGCAATCAAAGTGGTGTTGGCGGCGGTGGCGCTGATGTTTTTGTTTTCGGCGTGTACCCGGATCGAAACCGGGCATGTCGGCGTGCGGACGAGTTTCAACGGCGAGGTATCGATGGACCCGCTTGGCGTCGGATTCCATCAGTCGATGATCGGCAGCATCAAGCAGTTCGTCGCCAATGAAATGACGCTGGAGATCAGGGATTTGACGCCGCAGACGAAGGACCGGACCAATCTGTCCGATTTGGATTTGACCTTCACCTATTCGGTAGTGGCAGCCGAAATCCCCGAACTGATCACCAAGTACAAGGGGCGCGACCTGGAGGCCAATGGATCAACCTATCCGGTTGGTGCCTACGTCATCAACGTGGTGCAGACGGCTACCACGGATGTCATTTCGCGCTATGACGCGCTGACCGCAAATGAAAGCCGCGACGCGATCAGGCAGGCGATCAAGGCGCGCGCCGATGAAATCCTGAAGGAGGACGGGCTGAAGGGGCGGGTGGTGGTGCATCAAGTATTCATCAAGAACCTGGCGATCGCCCAGGCACTGCGCGACTCGGCGATGGCGGTGATCACGGCGCAAAACGCCCTCAAGGCCAAAGAATTCGAGGTCCGTACTGCGGAGAAGGAGGCCGATCGCATGGCGGCGCTTTCCAAACAGACCGGGCCGGAATACACCAACCTTTTGAAGGCGCAGGCAGATATGAGGATCGCGGAAGCAGTGGCCTCCGGCAAGGTCAATACGATCGTGATCCCTCACAACTTCAGCGGCATCGTCAACGTCAAATAGCGGCGTTGCCGGCCATTGCGGGTTCGCCTTGGCCGGCGCGCGGGTAAGGAAAACATGGGACCGGGAAAAGTAATCGGCGCGGGGCTGGGCCAGTTGGAGCGGGACGATGGCCCCAATTGGCAACTCAGCGAGGACGCGCTTGTGAGGAGCAAGCACTACGCATTTTCTTACAAGGGAATCAGGATCGATCCCTATCGCATCATGGACTTGTACAAGATCACGCACCCGGCGCACCAGCACGCGATCAAGAAGCTGTTACGGGCAGGGGAGTCAACCAAGTCGCTGCGGCAGGACGTGGAGGAAACGATCGACACCCTGCAGCGCTGGCTTCGCATGATGGATGAGGATCACCAGAAGTAGGGCGGATGTGCGCCCACTAGCACAGTAAAAATCCATAAGGAATAGGCATGGCAAAAGGCGCACGTTTATCTGATGCCGAGTTCACGGCGGTCTTGGCGCAGCAGAGGGCCAGGACCGCCGCCAACAAGGCCGCGCCGGCCCTGCCGGCTGCCGGCAGGGCCGAGCTGGCGCTGCGCCGCGATGGTGCAAAAAGGCGTTTCCAGGCACTGGGTCGGCTTCCCAAGGACCGGATGAACAAGACCGAGGCGGCGTATGCGGCCTGGCTTGAGCAAGAGCAATCGGTTGGTCGCATCCTTGGCTGGAAGTTTCATCCGATGAATGTGCGGCTGGCGGCAAACACGTTTTACGAGGTCGATTTTCTTGTGCTGGACGCAGATTTCCGGCTGTCTATCCGGGAGATCAAGGGTGGATTCACGACGGACAAGGGACAAATGAAGATCAAGTTATGCGCCGAGGCACTTCCGTGGTTTCAGTTCTTGAAGGTGACGAAGTTGACGGCGAAGCAGGGTGGCGGCTGGAAGGTGGAGGATTTCAGCGCATGAGATCTACGCGAAACAACATGGCCGGCTTGCGCGCGATCGTTGGTCGGCAAAAGATCGGCGCATCGGATGCGGCTGATATCGAGTTGCCGGTACGGATTCACTTCGAGGCCATCCATCGCGGTGAGGGCACGGCAGCCGGAGAGAATTTTGTCGTGTTCACGGTGATGACGGGGCTGGTGGTCGCAAATTCGATCAAAAGCCGTCTGCTGTACGACATCGGGTTTGCTGCCTACGAAGCATTGCGCCGGGCCAGCGAGCGGCCGACGCCGGTGCTGACACTGACAACCGGAGAATTCAAGGCAGTTTGCGCATTTTTCAAGTCGTACTTCTCGCTTCTGCCGAGCCTCGACCTCAAAACGCTGCATGGCGCTGCGCTGGTTGCAGCCCAGCAGTTGGAGCGATCCAAGGCCGCATAGCCGATTGATGTATTTCTACACCACAAGCTAGGGCTTTTTTGAGCGGGGGGCACGGATGGGGCTGTGTGGCGTGGGCGTATCGGTAGGCGCCTCCTCCCGATCCAGTTTCTTCAGCGTGTCGTCAATAAAAGCAAGCATCAGGCGTTTTATGCGCTCGCCATCGCTGCCAGATGGAACACTGACGCTGCTGCGCTGGAAGGACGCTTGGAGCCTGGCAACGATTTCGGAATTCATCGATCGGCCGGATTCCTCCGCGGCCTTTTGGATTGCCGCATGAACATCGCGCGGAAGGCGAAGCGCGGTTTTTATGAAATCGTCCTGGTTGGAAAGTGTGGCCATGACGAGATTGTACCGAGAACAGAGGAAAGATTTAAAAAATGCTTGCCTTCACCGTAAAGGCAGCCTAAACTTCTCTATGTGCCTTCATGGTGAAGGCTTAAGGAGAAAATGTGAGCCAACAAGAGAAGCCATATCCACTACGTCTGGACCCTGGCCTTAAGGCGTGGCTGGCAGAGCGCGCAAAAATCAGTCGACGGAGCTTGAACAGCGAAATCCATTTGAGACTTGAAGACAGCCGCAGTCAGGAAAAAGAGAAAACGCAGGAGATGAAGGCATGAACAAAATCATGAGCATTGACGCCCTGACCATGTCGAGCCAGGAGATTGCCGAGATGGTTGAGTCCCGTCACGACAGCGTGAAGCGGACCATTGAACGCCTTGCGAATCAAGGAGTTATCTCACTTCCACCATTGGTGGATGTCAAAATCCAGCGTGAAAGAAGGGAGGAAACCGTCGGTGCATACCAGTTCTCAGGCGAACAGGGCAAGCGCGACAGCATCGTTGTGGTGGCCCAACTTTCGCCCCAGTTCACCGCACGCTTGGTCGACCGCTGGCAAAAATTGGAGCAGATGATTGCCAAGCCAGATCCGATGACCACATTGAACGATCCGGCCGCGATGCGGGGTTTGCTGCTGAGCTACACGGAAAAGGTGCTATCCCTTGAGGAAACGGTGAGCACACTCCAGCCGAAGGCGGAAGCGCTGGATCGTCTTGCCACCGCTGATGGTTCGTTGTGTATCCGGGATGCCGCCAAGTCGCTGCAAGTTCAGGAAAAACGCCTGAAGCAGTTCCTGAATGAACATCGCTGGGTCTACCGACGGCCGATGGGGTCAAGCTGGCTGGCCTATAGCGACAAGCTGCAAATGGGCCTGATGGAGCACAAGATCACGCGCGGCGAGAAAGGCGATGGCTCGGAGTGGGTTGACACTCAACCGCGCATCACAGCAAAGGGTTTGGCGCGCCTCTCGCAACTGCTGGGGATAGAACGTGCAGTGGCGTAGCGGGGAAGGGCGGCCTAAATTCAGGATGGTGGTTGATCATCAAATTTCACATTGTGGTAAATCTGACGGTTTCCGGCAGATCAGATACCCTCTTTTGAGAGCAGCACAAAATGCCCAAAAGAAAAGCCCCGATCAATGCTTGCCGGCGAGATCAGGGCTTAGATTCCAATCGATAGGAAAGGAATGAACATGCAGGTTATCACCTCGCCCGCAGGGGCGCAAGAGCAGTTGCGGCTATCGCTGACCGAAATGCAGCTTCTCCAGAATTTCCGGAGGATGGATGGCAGCGCGCAAAGGATATACGCAGAGGCGATGAAACGGGAAGGTATGAACGCGAGAAGCCTGAAAATGGCATCCCTGCGGCTGGTGACCGGAGGTGCAGCATGATGGGGGAACCGATGAAAACAGACAATGCAGCGACATCAGGCGCATGCGTGATGGACACGGTAATGAGCGTCTACGGCCCGTCCGATCTTGATATTGCGAATGCTGCCGTGGCGAAGCGCGACAACACCCTGCCAACGATGACCGAGGCGGAATATCTCGCCGTTCCCGACGATTGCCGAGGCATATGGAGCAGCGAGCGCACCGACTGGTTGAACTGGGATCAGGTGCGCGATCAGTACATGGGAAAGCGCACGCTTATGCGTAACGGTGGCCTTGAGGTGGAGGGGTTCTCGTTCCGTATCGTTCCCGCTACCTGTACCGCGCTGGAGAAGGCTGAAGCTATCGCGCCAGCCACGGAATAGGTCCGACAACATAGGAGGATGGCATGCACATTTCAGCCGCAGAAAATTTTGTCATGGGGCGCGCCGTGTTCGAAATGGAACAGCGTGAAGCCCGCGCCGAAGCGATCGTTGAACGCGCATCAGAAATCCAGCTTCCGGGAGGCGAGTGCGACCCGTTCGATGCTTCCAACCTGGAAGAGGCGATCACGGAGGCAAGTCGCGCAGATTTCGCCGCACTGGCGAGTCTGCTGAATGCCGGCGACGACCTGGCGGCCGGCGCACGCCTGCGACAGATCACGACGAAGTATTGGGAATTGCAAGCGCCGTACTATGCGGAATGGCAGCTTGAGAACGAGGGCCACTGAATTCCGACAGCGCTGGCAGACCGTACTGGGAATCAAACCGGGTGAATGTCTGCTCGACCGGCCGGAGGTCGTGGAAACCGGATCGTCCGTCCCGGCGACGTTAAAGGCCGGGGCCAACACAGAAGCGGCGGCGTGGAAGGCAGTAGCGCGGTACACGCAAAAACTGGAAATAAGCCGGGATCGTAAACCGGGGAAGAAACGAGTCCACCCGCTTCCAGGTTCGTGCGGGTGGCTTGCGGGGCACGTCAGACAGTGCCATGCCGGGTTGGCGTCCGGCCCGCTTCTGTGTTGGTGAATGCGCAGGCTGATGCGCTAACTCGCAGGGCGCCGCTGCCTACTTCAACAGATGGCAGGCCGTAGTGCAATTGATAACGGTGACCCACCCTGGAGACGCACATGCCGGAGATCAGCGCCGGCCACCGACACGACTCGCCGCCGTAAGCGGCCAAAATTCCAATGGGAGAGATTCATGAATACTGTAAAACTCCGCGCAGCAGCACCGTCCACAGAACGCAGCACCGTTCTTGCTGCCTTGTGGGCGGCCGCCAACCGACTTCCGGCCGCATGATTTCCCAAATTTTCATAGCCCTGTTTGGCGTCACGGCCGTGGCGCTTTCACAGTCCACCAGCGCAGAGCGCCGTCGCTGGGCGTCAGTTTTTGGCCTCGTCGGACAGCCATTCTGGTTTTACGCCGCATGGGAATCTCAGCAGTGGGGGATTTTCGCTCTCTGCTGCCTCTACACGCTGTCGTGGGGGAAGGGTTTTCACACAAGCTGGATCGCGGCTAAGGTGCCTGGCGACGACAAGCGGGAATCGATGGCCGGCGAGCAAGTCGCAGAAGTCGCCGGGCGCCTGATAGGCTACGCGGCATTCGGCCGAGCGGACGATGGATCCTTGGTCGCCTTATTGGATTATGCTGGCGCCACAGAAATGGATGTCGGGGCAAAAGTTGTAGCGCGCGCCCGTGGCGAGGGACGTAAAATCACATCAGCCGAGCGGCTGGCTGAACTGGAGTGGTCTATTTTCCCGCTGTACGCCGGCCCCATGGAAGATGAGAGGTGCCGCAATGGATTACGATCAGCAGGAAGAAGCCTTGGCCGTGCTGCGTGATGTGGTCATGCAGAAAACTGAATCCCTGCTTGCCAGGATCGACGCGCTTTTGGCGCTGGATTCATGAGGGGCGGGAATCGGGAAGGGGCTGGGCGCAAGCCGCTGCCGGCCGCGATCAAAAAAGCGGCGATCAGTCTGAAGCTGCCGCGCTGGCTCATTGACTGGATGGATGAACAGGAGCAGAGCCGCGCAGTGCTGATTGAAGAGGCGCTGCGCAAGGCCCACAAAATCAAGCCGCCGACCGATTGAAAATTTAACGCAAAACGGTATCAAGTTTTTCCGTTGCCGCACCTACAATCGCCTCAATTACAACTGGGGGGTTGTCTATGCGATCAAAATCAGGGCAAAGATCGGAAGGCGGCATGAGCGCCAAAGAGATCGATGCCTACTGCCATTTCTGGGCGATGTGGTGCCGGACTCGCCGCTTCTACATCCGGCCTGCGCCCCAAAACATTTTGGCGCGCATGCAGCCGTCGAAGTCCAGCGAGCCGCCGGACGCTCGAAATTATCCTGACATTCAGTATTTCAACATGGCGATCCACGCCCTGGCCGACATGCCGAAGTACGCGGCGTCTGCCAAGTCTTTCATGCGCTACTACGGCGCTACCGGCAGCGATGGCCAGGAGCTGATCAAGCAGATGGCGCATGGCCTCGGGATCTCGCGCCAGACTCTGCACGCGCACTACGTCCAGTTCGGCCGGGCCGCTTATGCGATGAGCCTGTCCCTCAAGGCGGCCAGCGAGGCCGCGACATCCATCCTGGAGCGCGATGCCGAAGGCCGGGGCGCGGCCGAGGCGGAGGCGGAGGCGTCATGACGGACAAGGAGCGCATTGCGCAGCTTGAGCGCGCGCTTGCCTACGCCATTGACGAGGCTGATGGGTGGCATGATGACTGCTGTGGCGGGAAGATCAACACGCCTGAGATGGATGCGGCGCGCAAGCTGCTGCCGTCCACCAAAAACACTCGCCTCACGAGGAAGCCCCGAGCAAGGGGCTTCCATGCCCCTTCGATGGCATGAAAGTTGACGTAATGAATTCCAGTTGGCCGATGGCGGCAAAATCTGTGATGACGAAGGCCGAGCAAACCCGGCTCCGGGATCGCGATCGGATGCGACGCCGGCGCGCGGAAATGGCCGAAGAGGTCGCGATGCTGCGCCAGAGGCAGAAGATCAGGCTTGACCAAGAGAATGGCCGAGCCGCCGCCGCGATGCGGGAGGAAATGGAGGGGTTGCGCAATGCGATGGAATCCAGCCCCGAGTCGAGGTAAGGCAAACGCTTTACCATTTAATTCCCGAGCGCGGCGAAACACGTATAAGATTCGTGTTCAATTAGCTAGTCTGAAAAATTGTCACTTCAAAATCAGACTGTAGTCGGAAGGGTTCGCGGGCTGAGTCATCAGGCGAGCCGACCTCGGCCCCGGTATCAATGATCCGGGGCGCCGAAAGGTAGAGGCGGCTCGCCTGATGGCGAATGCGCGGACTGACGCGCCCAGCGCTTGGGCTGGTGGCACAGGGCCAAAAACCAAGCTGACACCGACGCCATCGTAGATTCAAGCCTCGCTATATGCGGGGCTTTTTGTTTTCCGGGCAGCGCCACGCGAACGCATGGCGCGCCTCATTCCGTGTCTCCCCTCAGTAGCCGAGCAATTGGCTGCTTTTGGCCTTGCCGCTTCACTGCGGTGGGGCTTTTTTATATCCGGCGCTATGACCGAGACGTTCCTTTGCCACACATGCCGGATGCACAAGCCCGCGTCATGCGCAACGCCACTTCCGAATTCCACCCGTGGATTTCGTCAGTGCGGCTCTTGTGCGGAGAAGGCGGCGCGCAACGCGAACAGCGGCAGGAATGCCAAGAGAAACAGCCAGGCGACTCGCCGTCTGCGCGGGAACGTGGCTCGTACATCAGGGCGTTGAACCTTGGAGGCTCGTTGTGAGCGCCTTTGCCATGTGGCTTTGCTGGTGGGGCATGTTCCTGCCGGCACCAAGCCAAAACCACAAAACAGGGAGTGATCATGGATCAGAACCAGCAGCAGGATAGCGGCGCGCAGCCGGCCGGGCCGGGAATGAGCGAATTGGCTGCTTTGGCCGCCTATGTGCGCGAGAACAACATCAAGCCTCGCACGATCATGACGAAGTCGCAGGCCAAGCGCATGACCGCGCAGGATCCGAGTGGTTACAAGTGGCGGGTGGGCGAGCGCTACATCAACGTGTACTCCCAGCGGGCCAAGTGACCTTGGCCATAGACGGGATAGCCATCATTTACGCAGGGACGTTTGTTGCATCATGACCAAGGAGAAAAAGCCAGTTGTCGATTGGGATGCAATCGAACTGGATTACCGCGCCGGGATTAAGTCCCTTCGGGCGATGGCTGATGAGTACGGCGTTTCAAATGGCCGGATTGCGCAGGTGGCCAAAAAGAACCAGTGGCCCCGCGACCTTCAGGCCAAGATCGAGCAGAAGGCAAAAGAGAAGCTAAGCAAGGCGGCACTAAGCGATGAACTAAGCGCGGCTAAGCATGTTTCTGAGGCGGCTGTTGTTGAGGCCGGCGCAACGGCAATTGTCAGCGTCCAGCTCGGGCATCGTAGAGATATCCAGCGCGGACACAGGGTCGTAATGAAGCTGCTGGACGAGCTGGAATTCCAGACCGACAACCTGGAACTTCTGGAGCAGCTACGCGAACTGATGTTCTCGCCAGACGATAAGGGCATCGACAAGCGCGACGAGTTGTTCCGCAAGGTTATTTCGCTGAGCAGTCGGTCCAGCATCGCAAAGACGCTGACCGATGCACTCAAGTCGACGATTGCCCTTGAGCGTGAAGCCTTCGGGATCGACGGTGGGAAGAATGACGCGGATACCGGCATTGAATCGGTGATTAAGCGCGTCATGGCAAAGAATGGCGAGTAGCGATGAGGTGAAAGCCGATGTCGTTGAGAAGCTGCGCAACGACATGATGCTGCACGCGGAAACGTGCATGTCGATTCTGGACAAGAACGGCCGCACGGTTCCGCTGATTTTCAATCGGGCGCAGGATTACATCCACGCGCGCATTGAAAAGCAGCTTGCCGAGACGGGAAAGGTCCGGGCGATCATTCTGAAGGGGCGCCAGCAGGGGGCCTCGACGTATATCGCGGCGCGCTTCTATCATCGCGTCTCGATGAATTTTGGCCTTGGCGCGTTCATCGTTGCGCACGAACAGAAGGCGACCGACAACCTGTTCAACATGGTTAAGCGGTATCACGAGCACAACCCGCTCGCGCCGTCGACCAGTGCGACCAACGCCAAGGAACTGAAGTTCAACGTCCTGGACAGCGGCTACAAGCTGGCGACGGCCGGGACAAAGGATGTCGGGCGCTCGAATACGGCGCAGCTGCTGCACGGCTCGGAATTTGGATTTTGGGACAACCCTGAAATGCACTTTGCCGGGCTTGGCAACACGATTTCGGACAATCCGGGCACGGAAATCATCCTGGAATCGACGGCCAACGGCATCGGCAACAAGTTTCACAAGCTCTGGCAGGACGCGGAGGCGGGGATCGGTGAGTACATCGCCATTTTCGTGCCTTGGTTCTGGCAGGACGAATACCGGTCGGCTGTCCCCCGCGATTTTGAGCTATCGCAGGACGATCGCCGGTACATGGAAGCCTATGGGCTGGATTTGGCGCAGATGGCTTGGCGCCGGAACAAGATCCAGACCTACGGCGCGGGCTTCGAATGGCTGTTCGACCAGGAATATCCGGCGACGCCGGCCCTGGCCTTCCGTTCGGCGACCGCTGATCCGCTGATCAATCCGACTACGGTAATGGCGGCAGTGAACAGCCAGTACCGCGAAAAGACCGGCGCATTCATCATCGCCTGCGATCCTGCCGAGTACGGCGCGGACCGGACGGCGATTGCGTTCCGTCACGGCCGCACGGTGTTCCGGATCGAGTATCACGAGAAAAAAGGCCCGATGGAAGTTGCCGGCCTCATGGCGGCGTATTGGGCTGAGTTCCAGCCGGACGCGATGATGATCGACAAGATCGGTATCGGGTCCGGGATTCATGACCGGCTCAGAGAACTGAATATCCCTTCAATCGGGGTGAACAGCGCGGTCAGGGCCGAGCGCCACGATCTGTACCACAACAAGCGTGCGGAAATGTGGTGGCGGATGAAGGCTTGGCTGGAGGATGCTCCGAATCGGCTGCCGAACGATTCGGCGCTGGTGGCCGACCTGTCGGCTCCAGGCTACAAATATGCGTCGAATGGCACGCGGCTGGTGGAGTCGAAGGACGATATGCGGGCGCGCGGCGTGCGTTCTCCGGATGGCGCTGATGCGATCGCGCTGACGTTCGCGGAGAACGTGGCGTCAAAGCAGGTGCGCGAGGATTCCGCGAGCAGTAGCTCCGGCCGGGCCGCATCGAGAGCAGGATATTAAACAGAGCATCGAAGCCCCTTTGAAGGGGATTTTTTATTGGGCGAATCAATGACACAAGCTGACGGATCAAGCGCCGCTGAGCAGGAATATGCCCAGGCCGCCAGCGTTGCCATGAACACCGACAATCCGCGCGAGTATGTGGCTGTCGATTCGCTGGGTCCGGTATTGCTGGCCGAGTTTGCCCGTGCAGAGATCGACCGCCAGCAGACAGAACAGCGGTGGCTCCAGGATCTGCGCCAGTATCGTGGCGTCTATGACCCCGAGGTCGAGGCGCGTATTGGCCCGAATCGCTCCAAGGCGTTCGTGCGCTCGACGCGCGTCAAGGTCAAGACGGTCGATGCGCGGGTGACGGATTTGCTGTTCCCGGCAAATTCTGACCGCAATTGGAGTGCCGAGCCGACTCCGGTGCCATCGCTGGACCGCGATACCAGGCTTGAGATTGTCAGGGCGCTGCAAAATGGCCTGCAGCGGCAGCCGACGAAGTTTGAAATCGACGCCGCAGTCAAGAAGGTGGTGAAGGCGGCGGCGAGCAAGATGACTCAGATCATCGACGATCAGCTTGTCGAGTCGCGCTACAAGGAATCGGCGCGCAAGGTCATCCACTCCGGGAATCTGTACGGCACCGGGATTCTGAAAGCGCCGCTCGTCGAACGCAAGACGCGGCAGAAGTTCGTTTTCGAGGGCGGGAAGTGGGTGATGAAAACGGAATCCTACGTGGTTCCGTTCGTCGATTACGTGCCGCTCTGGCGCTTCTACCCGGATATGTCGGCGACCGAGCTTTCGGAATGCCGCTATGTTTTCGAGTTGCACCTGATGACGCAGGCCAAGATGGTCGAACTGGCCGCCCGCAAGTCGTTTGATGGCGAGAAGATCAAGGCCTATATCTTGTCCCACCCGCAGGGCGAGCGGGCAACGCGCCAATTTGATTCGGAGTTGCGCCAGATCGGCGAGCGCCAGACGGCAAACGTCAAGGATACCGGGCAGTACGAGGTTCTGGAACGCTGGGGCTGGCTCAGCGGCGAGCAGCTGTCGTATGTCGGCGTCACGGTTCCCGATGGACGGATGCACGAGACGTTTTTCTCCAACGTCTGGATGCTGCCTAACGGCGAAGTGATCAAGGCGGTGCTACAGCCGATCAACGGCGTGACCTGGCCGTACCACCTGTATTACTTCGACAAGGACGAGACCAGCATTTTCGGCGACGGCCTGGCTTCGATCATGCGCGATGACCAGACCATGATCAATGCCGCAGTCCGGATGGTTCTGGACAATGCCGCGCTGACCGCTGGCCCGCAGTTTGAGGCCAACATGAAATTGCTGTCAGCGGCGGAAAAGGCCGATGACATGTACCCGTTCAAGATTTGGAAACGCAACGGCGAAGACCCGAATTCTCCGGCCATCCGGGTGCTCGACGTGCCGAATGGCCTGGAAGAGTTGATGCCGATCATCAACATGTTCAAGGAAAACGCCGATGACGTGACGGCGATTCCCCGGTACATGCACGGCGAGAACGCGACTCAGGGCGCGGCCGGCACTGCATCCGGCATGTCGATGCTGATGGCATCTGCATCAATCGTGATGAAGGATCTGATTACCAGCTACGACGAGGGCGTGACGCAGGGATTCATCGAATCGCTGTACCGCTGGAATATGCAGTTCAACCCGGACAACGATTGCAAGGGTGATTTCGACATCAAGGCGCGTGGCACCGCATCGCTGATGGCCAAGGAGGTCCGAGCGCAGCAATTGGACCAATTCGCGGCGTCTACTGCCAACCCGGAAGATGCTCCCTACGTCAAGCGCGAAGAACTGCTGCGCCAGCGCGCCGAGGCCCACGATCTGACGAACATCATCAAGACCGAGGAAGAGGTCGAGGCAGAGCAGAACGACCAAGCGGCCCAGCAGCAGGCGAAGATGATGCAGAAAATGCAGGAACTCGAAATGCGGCTCCGCGCGGCTGAACTGGACAAGTTGAACGGTGAAATCTCCGTGCTGACGGCAAAGGTCGAGCAAATCCACGCGCTTACCGTCAAGACCAATGTCGATTCCGCTTATGCCGGCATGCAGGCGGGCGGCGTCGCTACCGAGCGGCCTGAAATTGCGCCGGCCGGCGATGCGATTCTGAAGTCGGCCGGATTGAAAGATCACACGCCGGCAGAGGGCAGTGTTCCAGCCGGAACGCCGCTTGCGCCGAACGACATTCCGCCGACGCCGCAGCAGGGGCAGATGCCGCCAGCAGCCGATACCGCTAACCCGCAGGGCGCTGCAGTTGGCGCCAATGTCGGGCAGCAGGTTGGAGAGCATGCCGGGATCCAGACACCGGAGATCGAGGCATGAAGAATCCTGAGCAGCTGCGGGCGGAGCTGACGACGGGTGTTTCGGAACTGCTGATGTTCCGCAACAGCGACCAAATGCGGCAGTGGATCTCGGTTTTTGATTCATTGATCGCCAGTTATCACCAAGACCTGATGACGGTGACTCCGGAGAACCTTCAGAAAAAGCAGGGAGCATTGCAGCAGATCGTGGCTCTGCGCCGCCTACTGTGCGAAAACAGTATCGACATACCGATCAGGATTTAAAGAATCATCCGCCAAGAAAGCCGCCTAGCGCGGCTTTTTTTGCGCCCAGTTTCAAGCCGATGCCGGATTCCCCGGCTTTTACTACCAAGCCAACAGGAGCACACGCAATGGCAACCAGCGATCAGGAAATGAAGGACGGGCAGGCCGAGTTCGAGGACGAATTCAACGCGTCGGACAAGGTGAAGCCAGAACAAACCGAAGATGAGGCGTTCGGCCTGACGCCGGAACCCGAGGCAGGTGCCGCCGCCGCTGCTACCGCACCGGCGGATGAGGCAGCGGCCACTGGTGCGGCTGGCGTCGATGCGGCTGCCGCAGCAGCGGCGGCAGTCGATGCGGCCAAGGAAGAACAGCGCCTGCGTTCCTGGGAAGGTCGGCTGAAGGCCAAGGAGGCCGAGTTGGCCGCGAGGGAGGCGGCAGCCGATACCACCAACGTCGGAGAGCAGCAGGCCAGCGAAGAGGCCGGCGAAACGTCTGGCGAAGAAGCTGCCGAGCAGGACGATCCGGGCAAGGCGCTGGCGGAGGATTTTGGTGAGGACTTCGTTGATCTGCTGAAAAAGCTGATCAGCAAGATTTGCGCGGATACCGTTGGCAGCGGCGTCGGCAACGTCGAGGCGACGGTCAATCAGGTGATCGAAGAACTGCGCATCGAGCGCCAGGAAAACCACTTCAAGCGCATCGCCGAAGCGCACGAGGATTTTCTGGAGATCGTCGATTCCCCGGAGTTTGCCGCATGGATGGCGGCGCTGACTGCCGATGAGCAGGCGGCGAATGCGGCCATCATCGAGTCCGGCAGCGCCCAGCAGATCATCGACATGCTGACCAAGTTCAAGCAGTCGAAGGAAATCGGCGATGACGGCGCGCTCGATGGCGCTGAGGGCGTCCGCTCGACCGGCATGAAGCTGCCGCCTCCGGCAAAAGATGGCAACGACGACTACGCCGCCGCCTGGAACGAATCGTAAGAAGTAGGACTGTGCCGGCGCAGAGCACCGGAAACGCTGCTGTTGGCGACTCAACAGGACCACAGAACAACGGCCAGCGGCCGGACACATGGATTGCGATACGCCTCACAGCGCCGCAACGAATCCGTGCGCCCCAAGCCAAGGCCGTTTGTTTATGGCACGCGCAAGGACAGGTTTGTGCCCCCTTGAGTGATTGCCGAATCGACTGTCGGTGAATTTTCGATTTTGCTCCCATTCTCTTTAAGGAAACACTCATGGGTAATACCGTCTATGGCGATATTTCGCCGCGTACCGCCGCCTATGCGGAAAAGGAGCTGCTGAAGCGGGCCATCCCGTTCCTGGTGCTGGAGAAGTTCGGCCAGTCCAAGCCGCTTCCGGCCAACAACAGCAAAGCCATCACCTTCCGGCGCTATTCCGCGCTCGACCCGACCCCGACCACGCTGACCGAGGGCGTGACTCCAGGCGCTCTGACCCTGCAGAGCACCGACATCACGTGCACGCTGTCGCAGTACGGCTCGCTGGTGTCGATCTCGGACGTGATTCTCGACACGCACGAGGATGACGTGCTCGGCGAAACCATCGATTTGCTGGGCGAGCAGGCGGCTCAAATGATCGAAAAAATGCGCTTCGGCGTGCTGCGCGCTGGCACCAACGTGGTGTACGGCAATGGCTCGACGCGCGCGGCGGTGAACACCCCGATTTCTCTGGCCGCTCAGCGCAAGATCACCCGCGCGCTGAAGCGGCAGAACGCCGAGCAGATCACGAAGGTGATCAAATCGACGCCGGCATGGGGCACCGAAGCGGTTGCCAAATCGTTCATATGCGTGATCCACCCGGACATGGAGTCGGATGTGCGCAACATGGTCGGCGCGGACGGGAAAATCGTATTCGTCCCGGTCGAAAAATACGGTTCGATGGTGCCGTATGAGAACGAGATCGGCAAGGTCGAGGACGTGCGCTATCTGTCGTCGACCATCTTCGCGCCGTTCAAGGACGCTGGTGGCAATGCGGCAGCCGATCCCGACGACGACAGTGCGAAGGACATGCTGTCCTCGACCGGGACCAAGGCGGACGTGTACCCGGCGCTGTACTTCGGCGCCAACGCCTACGCCATCGTCGCGCTGAAGGGCATGTTTGCCCTGACGCCGATGGTGGTGAACCCGAAGCCGACCGACTCCGACCCGATGGCGCAGCGTGGCCACGTGGCGTGGAAGGCGATGCAGGGCGCGGTCATCCTGAATGACCAGTGGATGTGCCGGGGCGAGTTCGCGGTTACCGCCTAATCCGCCGGCCGTTGGCGGCCCGAGCGCATCCGGGCCGCCTACGTACCCATGAATAAACAGACCCGCTTCGGCGGGTTTGTTTTTTTCAACGCAATCAAAGAGGTAAAAAATGAAAGTGAAAGAACCGAACGCTGCAGCAGCTGGTACCGGTACGAACACGACCGCAACATCCGTCACGACGATCGATGATGCCCCGGAGGTTGCTTCGGAGAAGAAGGTCGATGCGATCGCCGTCCCCGACATCGGAAACAACATGAGCGGGGATCGCCTGGACGTGACCCTGCACCAGGGAGAGGGCGAAGCCGGTTCGCAGGCCGTGTTCATCGGCCTCAATGGTCAAGGGTTCAACATGCCGCGCGGTATCCGCGTCAGCGTCCCGGCTGAGGTTGTCCACATCCTCGAAAACGCCGAGCAGACGGTCTACGACACGACCAAGGGCAAGACGGTCGAGCGCCAGATCAAGCGCTTCTCCTACACGGTTCACGGCCCGTCGCCGAAGGCGAAGAAGTAAGCGAAATGGCCAGTCTGAGCGACTTCCTGCCGTATGTGCTGCCGTTTGTCGATGGGTGCTCCGAGCCGATGGCAGAGCAGCACATACGCGATATCTGCATCGACTTTTGCGCACACTCGGGAGTCGTTCAGTTTTCCGTTGACCCAATCGATGTCGTTCAAGGGCAGGTTGATTACGACATCGATACGCCTATCGGGACGGTGACACACCTGATTCATGAAGCGTGGTTCCAGTGGCGTCCGCTGGGGGTTTTCAAAACCGGCGACATCGCAAACAGGCCGGAGTTGTATTTCCCTCAGCCAGGCAGCGCGGGCGGCACGCCAGTCGCCATCAAGCAGGGGCCGGACAACACTTTCAAGCTGGACATAGCCCCAGCCGAATCCATCCCTGGCGCAATCGTGTTGCTGGTATCGACCAAGCCGACGCGCAAGGCGGCGACCGTCGATGACCTGTTGCTGTCCGATTACGCCTATGAAATCGGGCAGGGAGTCGCGGCGCGCTTGATGCGGATTCCCAAAAAGGAGTTCAGCGACCCCGCCAGTTCGATGGCCTGCGAACAAATTTACCAATTGGCGCGCGCCACAGCACGTATTCGCGCAGAGCAATCGTTTGGGCGCACTACGTCGCGCGTGAGGCCTAGGAGGTTCCAATAATGGGCACCATTACTGTCGCCTCGATCATCAATAAAGCGGCGATCCTGATTCTGGACGCGGATGGCGTGCGCTGGCCAGACGAAGAAATGCTGGGCTGGTTTAACGATGGGCAGCGCGAGGCTGTGATTTTCAAGCCGAATGCATTTGTCAAAAACACAAATATTGCGCTCGTAGCCGGCACAAAGCAGCGATTGCCGGACGATTGCAACACCCTTTTTGAGCTGGTGCGCAATACCGGGGCTGATGGAAACACACCTGGCATGGGAATCAGCATTGTTGATCGTCGCCTGCTGGACGCGCAGAGTCCCGATTGGCACCTGGGGAAGGGGGCCAAGGCCGTAGTACGGCACTACACCTACAACCCGCTCGATCCCAAAACGTTCTACGTCTACCCGGCATCCCCCGGAGGGGTTTTTGTCGAGGCCGCATATAGCGCGGTTCCGCCAGCAGTCAGCAAAACGGGGGTGATCGGCCTTGACGACATTTACGCGGGTGCGCTGCTGAATTACCTGTTGTACCGGGCCTATAGCAAGGATACGGAATTTGCGGCCAATGCTGCGAGTGCGGATAGGTTTTATCAAGCATTCCTATTGAATCTAAATGGAAAAACTGGCGGCGACGCGGGCGCCCCTAGATCAGGGCAGTCGTAGAAGCTGGTTCCAAACAAAACCATAACGTCAGAAAATGATTACTACTGTAGATGTCCACATCGTAGCAAGCGATCAAAACGGCAACCGGATGGCTGGTGCGCCGATCAGCGCCCGTCTGAGCGGTATTGAAGTGGATGTGACAGGCGGTTATGTGTTCCCGGAGATTGTGAAAGCGACCGCCGACGCCAATGGCGAAGCGACGCTGTCGCTGTGGCCGAACGCACTGGGATCGACCGAGACATTCTACGAGTTCAAGATCACGAATCCCGATACCGGAAAGACAGGAAAGATCGAGGCGACTATCCCGAATGCGGATTGCGAATTGCATTTGGTCGCCAACTTGCCGCCATATCCGGGTAAGAGCGATGGCCAACTGGCCGTCGATGTTGCGGTTGCTGCGGGCGCTGCCGCCGCTCTGGCGCGGGATGCTGCGGCTGTCAGTGAGCAGGCGGCTGCGGATAGTGCCATGGCTGCCAGCGAATATGCTTCCGGTCTGGATAACGCAGTTCAGGCCGCTGCCACCAGTGAAGCCAATGCGCTCGGCTCCGCATCTGCCGCCGCCGTGTCGGCCGCGGATGCGCTGGGATCAAAAGATGCTGCAGCCGTCAGTGCTCAATCGGCATCGGACAGTGCTGATGCAGCGGGAGATGCTCGCCAGGCGGCGCAAACTGCTGCTGGATCAGCTCAAACCAGTGCGGAATCTGCTGATGCGCGCGCCACTGTCGCAGAAGAAAAGGCGGAGAACGCAGCCGCTTCGGCTATCGCGGCTGCGGATAGTGCTCTGGCCGCTTCCACGTCCGAACAGAACGCTTCCGATTCTGAAAACGCTGCGGCGATCAGCGCCGGCAACGCGGAGATTTCCGAAAACGCCGCTGCGCAGAGCGCGGGCGATGCCTCGGACGCCGCCGCTTCGCTCACAGCATCGCTATTCGCATTGCGACGGCTGTATCTCGGCGAACACGAAGAAGACCCGGCGGTTGATGGCAACGGCAACCCTCTCGTCGAGGGTGCCAGCTATTTCAATACGGTTTCCAACAAAGCGCGCGTCTACAGCGAAGGTGCTTGGGGCGATTACGATGCCACCGCACAGGCTGCAACACAGAGCGCGGTACTCGCCGCGACTGCCGCTGCGCAAAGCGAATCGAACGCCGGGAGCAGCGCCTCCGCTGCTGCGGCATCCCGCACGGCTGCCGAAATTGCGAAGGCGGCTGCCGAACTCGCAGCAGAAAATCTCGATAACGCCGTAGAAGATGCCGAAGATGCGCGCGATGTGGCGCAGCAGGCGGCGGCCGATGCCCACGCCGATGCGATCGCTGCCAGTAATTCTGCAGCGGATGCGCAAGCCGCGATGGCAGGGAAGATGAACGTCATGAACCCGACTTATTCCGGGATTCTTTCCGGTGGCGGGATTCACGTTGATTCAGCTGGGATATGGGCTGATTTTCACGCACAAAGTGCCAGTAGTTCGTACATGTCTTTTCGGAAAGGCGGGTCTAGTAATTTTGTCGGATTACTTGGTACTGACGGAGGAGGTGCTGTTGCTGGCGGCAGTGGGAATAATTTTGCTGTTCGATCAACTGGCGATTTGATTCTTACGGCTGATAGTGGTTGTGTACGCGCGCCAACTTCTTACGGTTGCGGACTTGGAACGCTATCTTTACCGTTTGGTGATTCATGGAGTTCTTCATGGTCAACAAGAGCCGAGTCCGCAAATGATACTGAACGACCATGTTTTCGTGCTTGTCGTTCTGATGGCACACAATCCCATATTTGGGGGATTGATACTGATGACGATCCTGTTTTATGGTTGTATAACACGGGTGGAGCCCATACAAGTCAAATCAAATTCGCCAAAACATACGGCGGAATGGTCGGCAACATCGCAGTAAATAACGCGCTAAATGCATACGGTTCTATAGCGGTGGTAGGATCGAAGAATGGGTATGCAGGGATTGACTTTCCAGTTATGGGTAATGGTTCCGTTTTGATGACGAACGGAACTATATGTGGGTGGTATAGCAGTGGGGGTGGTTGGCTATTTACAGCAGATACCAGTGGAAATTTCACGGCCACTGGCAATTTTGGAGCATATTCAGACGAGCGCCTGAAGAAAGACTGGCGACCAGTCTGCAAGGATTTTGTTCGCAAATGGGCGAAGGTAAAGCGCGGTATTTTCACGCGCATCGACACCGGCGAAGTGCAGGCCGGTTTGGGCGCACAGAGTGCCCAGAAGGTATTGCCGCAGGTGGTTTCCGAGGTCTACACGGACGCTGAGAAAACCAAGAAAATTCTGTCGCTCAACTACGGTGCCGCCGCCGCCGTCGCCACCGGGGAGATTGCTGAATACGTCGTCGCACTCGAAGACCGGATCATCGCGCAAGAAAAACAGATTGAAGAATTGTGCGCAATGGTGCAATCGCTCGCAGAGAAGGTAGGTCTATGACTACGCCGGCTTCTGGACTGATTTCTGCCGACGACATCCTTGCCGAATTGGAGTTGCCAGCGCACAGCGCCATATCCCTAAACGATAGCCGCGTCAGGTTATTGGCGAATAAGCCGTCAGGGGCAATTTCTTCAGCGGACTTGCGGAACAAGACGTATTTGTATCTTATCTCTGGGAATAGCTCTGGGAGTGTCGGGTTCTGGGCCGGCTCAATGGGGGGGATATCCAAAACGGCGGTACGTGGTTTCAACATACAAAACATAACTATCACCGCCGGAATTCTGTCCGTTTCCTTCCCAACCAATACGAACCTTGCAAATGTCTTTCAAAGCATAGTTGTGGGCGGGCAGGTATTTCAAAGATCGGACGCTAGTGTCAGCGGCCCAATGGCATCGTGGGGCACCACATTAACTGACCCCAGCGGCCCAATCTACTTCCGCTGACATGATTATCCAGACGAACTTCGTACCAAAAAATTTTGACGCCATTACCGTATGGCCGTTCATCCTCGTCCGCCAGCAGTACGCCAACGATCAGGGGCTGATCGCACATGAAATGGTGCATTACCGAGAGCAGCGCCGTGTTCTGGTGCTTCCGTGGCTGCTGCGCTACTGGCTGTCGAAGAAATTCCGGTTCGCCGCCGAAGTGCGCGGCTACCGGAGGCAGATTGAAGTCGGTGGGATCAGCGCAACGGCCGCAGCCGACATGCTGCTGCAGTATGGCCTGGGCATCACGCATGCCGAGGCGATCGAGAAATTAACGGCATAGCCTCGGCCAAAAAGAGTAGCCCCATCCAACCCGCTTCGGCGGGTTTTTTTACGCCCTGTGAACGCTCCATGCTAAAAACTCAAGTCACTCCAGCAGAGGCAACCAGCTACGCCGGCAGCGCCATCTCGATCGTTTCGTCGCTGACGCTCACCGATATCGGGATCCTGATCGGTATCGCTACCGCGCTGCTGACGCTCGCGGTCAATGTCTACTTCGCTGCACGCAAGGATCGGCGTGAGCGGGAAGAGCATGAATTGCGGATGCGGTCGATGGAGCGGCAGCCATGAGCGTGAAACAACGTATCGCCGTTGCGCTGCTGTCGCTGTCGGCGGCCGGCTTCGCTGCTTGGCAGGCATCCGAGGACTTCAGCCCATCGCCCTACGTTCCGACAGCCGGCGACGTGCCGACCATCGGCTATGGTTCGACACACTACGAAGATGGCCGGCCGGTGACGATGGCCGATCCGCCGATCACGCGACAGCGCGGCGAGATTCTGGCGCGCAATTTGATGAGCGCCGACGAAAAGCGGTTCCGGGAATCGTTGCAAGGCGTCGATCTGCACCAAGAGGAATACGACCTGTACCTGGATTTCGTCGGCCAGTTCGGCATCGGCAACTGGCTTGGCTCGACGCCACGCCGGCAGCTGATCGCTGGGAACTACGCCGAAGCCTGCGAGGCGCTGCTGATGTGGCGGAATCAGGGTGGACGGGATTGCTCGCTTCCGCAGAACTGGGGGCCGCAGGGCTGCAAAGGCGTGTGGACGCGCCAATTGAAGCGTCATGACAAATGCGTGGCGGCTCAATGACCGCCAATTTCAACAAAAGGAGAATCTCGTGAACGACCAAGCAATCGAACAGGAAATCCATGGAAAGATCGCGCGCGAGAATGCTATCGCCAAAATCTGGCCCCTCATGGGCCATGAGTTGCGTAGCAAGCTGTCCAAATGAGCTTTCAGGCCATCACGCACTTGATCGCTGCTGCTATCGCAGCGGCAGCCGTCTGGTTTTTTCAGGATGCACGTTGGTCGGCAGACGTTTCCGAACTGCGAATGACGCAAAGCGACGCCCAGTTCAAGGCCATATCGAAAGTGCGCGCCGACGAGCGCGCGATCGCCTCAAGATATCAAGGAGCCCTGAATGCTGCCCGTGTTCGTGAATCGCTGCTACGCACTGAAATCGATCATCTGCACGCTGTTTCTGACGGCCTGCGTGAGCAAGCCTCCGATGCCGCCCGCCGACTCGCCAGCGCTACCCCCGGTGCCGTCCTTGACTACGCCATTGCCCTCAATTCCGTATACGACGACTGCCGCGCAGCGTATGGGGACATGGCAGAAAAAGCTGCAGGACACGCGCTTGATGTCCGAACCTTGAGCGATGCGTGGCCGGCGAACAGCCGCCCCGAGTAAATCCTATAAATTTGGCAGGGCGACTTCCGTGGCATCTTGGAGGCTCGATACTTGCCGGCATCCAAAACTGTAGAGGCAATGCCGAAATGGCTGCATTCAAGATCGATCGTTTCGGCGGGATATACCCAAAAATTCCCGATAGCCTGCTGCAGGATGGGGCGGCCAGTATCGCGGAAAATTGCGATTTCGCCTATTCGGAACTGCGCAACACAAAGGGCGGCTATCGGGTGCAGACCATGGCCAATGCGCCGGCAAGTCTGTACACGGATGACGGCTTGAGGTTTTATTCTTGGGAAGATCGCGTACATGCCGTGCGCTCGCCGCTTGCGCGCGACACTTTCAACCGGTTGTACTACACGACGCCAACCGACTTCCGGGTGACATCGCGCGACGGCATGCAGGTTGGCGGAGGGGCCCCGGCATCCAGCTATCGGGTCGGAGTTCCGCGCCCGACGATCGCGCCAGCTCTGAGTATCCCGTCTATCCCTCCGCTGGATAACGCGACCATGACTGTGCGCTTCCATTACGAATATGGCGGGATCAAGTACCAAGAGCAAGACATTGCCCTGACGGAAATCACGCCAAATGAGCTGTGGCGGTTCGACCCTCCGGCGCGCGATGATGCTGCCAGCAATATCCCTAAAGGGCAGTTTCTTGCCACTGCTTATTGGGTTGAGCCGAGCGGAGAGGGGAGTGATGTGTTTGGACAGTGGGTCGGGGTCGCTGGAATTTCCGATCCCACTCCAGCGACGATCAAGGTCATCAGCGGCGGTTCCATCATGCTGACTGGTCGCCCGTCGAACCCTACTCAAATGGTATCTACAACCCGGGTGAAAGACGAGCTTGGCCAGATTCATGAGGTCGAGTCGCTGTTTTCTCTGGCGGAATTTGCGGTCCGAAAGCCAACCAGCGCGGAGGAAGAAGAACAGCCATCGGCGACGCCAGAGCAAGCATTCCCCGTCATCAGGATGACGGCAACGGATGCGGACACCAACGAGATTTTGTTCGACATATACAGCGCCAATTCATCGCTGGCGACAAACAGCGTTTGGAGCCTGGCGCTGGCAAGGGAGGATGCTCCGGCTACCGGTTACACGGTCACGCTATCGTCTGGCGCGGCCGAGGCAGACAAAAGAACCCGCGCCTACGTTTTCACCTACGCCAACATCTACAACGAAGAAGGGCCGCCGAGTCCGCCAGCGACGATAACGACTGGCGCGCTGATGCCGGTGGAGGTGGTCTGCACGCGCGACGATCTGACGGCGGATTATGCGCCGATCAAGGAAATACGCATCTACCGGACATCGGACGATTCCGATATTGCCGACTATTTCTATGATGGATCGATTCCGGTCCTGACGGAACCTGGAGCGGAATTTAGTTTTACCGATGACGTGAAGGCGGCCGGGCTGAATGAGCCGATATCGTCGATGGACGCCTACCCACCGGATCCCGGCCTTGTCGGGCTGATGGCGTTGCCGAACGGCATTCTGATGGCATGGAAGGGGAATGAACTGCATTTCTCTGAGGCGTATCGGCCTTGGGCATGGCCTCCGGAGTATGTCAAAACCTTCACGCACAACATCGTTGGCACTATAGCCCATGGTTCTGGTGCACTGGTGACGACCATTGGGCAGCCGTTCTTGATATCTGGCGTGTCTCCAGACTCTATGACAGACCGCCCGTTGTCGGTGCCCCAGGCCGGAGTATCGCCATACGCAATGGCAGACTTGGGAGGGGCTATTGTGTATGCCAGCCACGATGGAATCGTTGCGGTCGAGGGAGGGCAGGCCACGCTCTCCTACTCCGAGCAGTTCTTTACTCGGGATGTATGGCGCGCTCGTTGCAATAACGCGATGGAGTCGATGGTCTTTGCGGTATGGGATGGCCGTTTGATCGTCTATTCCAGCACAAACGCATTCAAGGCGTTCATGCTGCGGTTGGATGAGGCAAAGGGATCGATGACGGACCTCCCTGGGTTCGCGGCCAAGTGCTCATTCGTTTCGCCGGTCACGGACCTCTTCTACTACGCTTCTGGTACCGGGTTGTTTCAGTTCGCAGGCGGCTGCGATATTAAAGCAACGTGGCAAAGCCGAGAAGCAGTGTTCCCCGAGCCGCTCAACTTTGGTTTCGCTCAGGCGGTTTGCAATGGGGCGTGGACGGTGTCGTTCATTGCCGATGGCGTGCCGCGCTATACCAAGACGATAGCAGGAACGCAAAGTTTTCGCCTGCCGGCCGGCTTCAAGTCGGATCGCTGGTATCTGAAAATTTCCGGCACGGGCCGCTTCCGTGAGTTGCGCATCGCTCAAAGTGCGCGCGAGCTAAGTTTGGTATAGCCCAATGGCATCGGCACAGAAACTTCCCGTGATACCTGGCATTGATCTATCGGCGCTGGACGCCATTTCCGATCGCAATGTACGTGACGTGCTGCGGGCGTTGGTGGACGGCTGGCATGTGCGCAACGGTAGTGCCGGCAACGGCGAAAACCGTTTCGTGACCGCTGCCGAAGTCGGCCTGTCCAAGGGCCGCCCCACCATGCCGGCCGGCGGCGGGTACGGGAACAACGCATCGAATCCCGGCAACACCACGATCCGGCCGGCAGATGTGGCCCGCATCATCAACGATCTTCAGGCTCAGGTGATCGAATCTCCGCTGTTCAAGGAATTGGGGCGGAGGGTCGATTTGATTGACCAACCGGGCGGCCTCATCGCCGGGCAGGCGGCTGAAAGCACCTTCCGTACCGGCAGCGATAACGCGCTGGCGGAGGCCGTCAATAAGATATGGTCCTCAGTTGGCGACAATTCCGCCCTTGTCGAGGGTGGGTCGCAAGTCATTTCAAATTCGGCCGGCGCGGCAGCTTCACGCTGGAACCAGACCCAGGCGGCGATTAAAGACGAGGACGGGAACTATATTTCGTCCGCAGCTGTGCGGCAGACTGCATCCACGGCGGTCAACAAGCTTGGCGAGATCGAACTGAAGTGGGTCGTCAATATGGACGGCGGCGGGCTGGCGACCGGGTTTCGGCAGGCTGGTTTTGGCATGATCGGTTCTGGCGCGGAGAGCGGCCCAACCTACGCCTTTGGTGTGCGCGCGGATAATTTCTGGATTGCCAGCCCCGGCCAGGATGGCGTGGAGGCGCCGCCGCCTGATCAGGTGCCGTTCATCGTTCGCACCACGGGTAGCACCATCAACGGCGTGTACGTGCCTGCCGGCACGTATATAAAAGACGCCTTTATTGGGACTATCACGGGGGAGAAAATCACCGCGAAGTCCATTACAGCAGACCAGATTGCTGCCAATGCGATCACAGCCGGCATGATCCGGGCCGATACGATCGTCACCGACAACCTGGTGTCGGATGCGCTGACAGAGGCCGATGATTTCCCGTCCGGCGTAGTGCATGGCACAGCGTTTTCAGTAACGCGCACATCCAAGGTCATGCTGCTATTCAGCTTGCCGGGACCAGCCGGCGGCCAGTGGGACCAGTCGCGGCTATACAGCTGCGGCGTCCAGGGCGTGCGCGTGGCCAGCACGTTCACGGCGGGGCCGGCGACGACAATGGCGGTGTCAATGACGCTGCCGCCCGGCACTTACTACATTCATTTCCAGGTGGCGGTCTGGCTTGAAGGTGAGTCAGGTGGGTCGTGGGGTTCATCGGTGAACATCACCACTCTGACCGGCTCGTGTTTCATCCTGAAGGTGAAGAAATGACACCGGTGACGATCTTCGACAACGACGGCCGCATCACGCTGGCGGCCGAAGTGTCTGATTCCACACTGGCGCTGTACGAAATGATGTACGTCGGCCGCATCGTGACCGGCGCGATGGCCAACCCGCAGACCGAGTATATCGTCGACGGGAAAATCCAGCCACGCCCGGGTAGCCCGGTCGCGTTGACTGGCGGCACGCTGGCCAACTTGCCGATGCCCTGCACGATCACGATCAATGGCACGGCTTATCCGTGCGAAGACGATGGCGCTGAACTCGATCTGTTATACCCAGGCATTTACAAGATCAAGGTCTTCGCTTTCCCTTATCTGGATGCCGAATTCGAGGTGACGATATGAAGATCACGCACGTTGAAGATTATCGCGTCCTTCGTGAGGCGGCCTATCCGCCGCTGACCGACCTGGCTGATGCGCTGTACTGGCAGGCGCAGGGGGACGATTCCAAGATGGCCGCGTATCTGGCCGCCTGCGCTGCGGTCAAGGAGCGGTTTCCGAAGTCACAATAAATATTCCGAAAAGCGCCCAAGTTTCTTTGTTGGCGCCCATAGAATTCTGCGCATCAGGTCATTGGAATCGATGCCATGCGCTGCCTCATTGCCACCTCGGCGGACCACTTCACAGTAAGCACATGACGGACGCGGCCAGCACATGGGATTCAGCGCCATGGCGGCGCGTGCGTGACGCCAACCTGCTGCGCTGGATGCTCGGGAACGATGACGCGGTGAAAACCATCGTCATGCTCTCCGCGATCTCGGAGACGTGGGATGCCCTGATTGATGGGGACGCCGTAACCAGTGATGAAGTTCATGGGGCATTTATTTCCGCCACGATCAGCCTGAACCTGAATCCATTCTATAAGCAGTGGGAGCCGATGATTACGGGCGCTGCACTGGCCGGCCTCAATGCCTGGATGGACTCGATCGCTTTGGAAAAAAGCGAATCCATCCCGGAGCGGATGCAGGCGTTCTACATCCGAAACTATATCTACGAATTGGTGAATGTTTGCGCCTTCGCCGTTGGCGGGTGGGCGCACATGCGTAGCGTGAGCCAGGAAATGCGTGCGTTCTTCACTCACGAAACATATTCTCAGTGGGAGCATGCGAAATGATGTCGATCATCAAATGGTTCTTGCAACCGATATTGCCGCTGTATTTCGGCGGCGGAAGCAGTCCTGACACTTCGGGGCAGAACGAGGCGGCGCGAGTCAATGCCGAGATCGCTCGGGAAATGTGGGATGAGTACAGGGGAACGTACTTGCCCATGGAGCGGCAGTTTGCCGCCGATGCTGCAAATTACGCATCCCCGGAACGCTATGCGAAAGAAGCGGGCAAGGCGCAGGCCGAGGTATCGGAGCAATTCGGGAAGGCGCGCGACCGGTTGACGCGCACGCCGGGCTTGGACCCGTCCAGTGCCGCCGCTACGGCCGGCTACCAAAAAATGGACATGGCAGAGGCCGCAGCCGGTGCCGTTGCACAGAACAAGGCTCGGAACTACGTGGAAGAAATGGGCCATGCGCGCCTGCAGGATGCCATTTCCATCGGCAAGGGGATGCCTGGAACCGCATCGCAAGCAACGGCGGCGGCAGGGAACGCCTATGGGCAGATCGCCGGGCAGCAGGCACAGTACAACCAGCAGCAATCAAACGACATGTCCAACCTGGTCGGCGGCGGGATCGCTGCGGCCCGGCTCTACAAAGACTTCGGCGGCAGCTTCAAGGATGGCGGCCCCATCAAGCGAAAGCCGATTTTCTTGGCTGTCGGCGGCTTCGTCGGCAATCCGCGCATGCGGCAAGTGATGGAGAACAACGCTGCCAGCGCCTCCGTTCCGCAGCCCTCAGGTGGTGGCGACAACACCATATCGAATGGTATCCAAGCCATCAAGACCGGCAAAAAAATGTATGACGGCGCAATGGCCGGGGTGGCTGGCGAGGGAGTTGCTGGCGGCATCGCCGGTGGCACTGGCGTCACGGCCGGCGCGGGCGCGGCAGAGGCGCTCGGATCGGGGATCGGCGCGAGCACGGCTGGCACTGCAGGTGGGGTCGTTGGCGGCACGGGATTGACCGCTGGCACTGGCGCTGCCGGCGCGCTTGGCACTGGCACAGCGGGTGCTGGATTGGCCGGCGGTGTGGCTGGCGGGACAGGACTCGTGGCTGGGACCGGCGCGGCTTCCACGCTCGGTGCGGGCGCGGCGGCAACTGCGGGTGCGGCTGGTGCGGCAAGCGCCGCAGCGCCGACCTTGGCTGCGGCCGGCCCGGTCGGTTGGGCGATTGGTGCTGGTCTGCTTGCAGCCAGCCTGTTTGCCGATGGCGGCGAAATCAAGAGCGGGCCGGATGACATCGATGGAAGGGCAAACGGTCTGGATGGCGGGATGGTATCCGGCCCTGGTGGCCCGCGTGATGATTTGGTGCCGATCATGGGATCGGATGGCGAATTCATGATCAATGCAAAGGCGGTCAACATCATTGGCAGGAAAAAGCTGATCGAGATGAACAACTTGGGCCTGCCAAAGCACAAACGGAGTAAGGCATGAACCTACTTGGAGCATTGGGCGGCGTTGGCAAGGGCGTGATGGTCGGCGCGGAAGAGCTTCGCCGTCAGGACGAGGCCGATCGGCGCAAGGAATTGGCGCGGCAGCAGCAAGAGGCGTATGCCCAGCAAAAGGCATCGGATGAAGCCTACTCCGAGGCACGTAAAGCCATCGGCACACGCAAGCTGGATACGGCGGCGCCGAACTATGCGGCGACCAATGACGCCGCTCTGGAATTGGCGCAGCAGGCTCCGTATGGCGCCAACGGCGTTGAATTCGACCCGAACAACGAAGCTCACGCCAGCTATGCCAAGTTTCTGACCGGTGCCAGCCAGGCGATTCCTCAGACCAAGGCAGTCTCGGCGGCCGATGCGGAGCGCAACTTTGCGGCCAGCCCGCAGGCCACGGCGAGGGATGCGCGCGCCGCCACCGATCGTGCGTATGCACTGGATGCCGCCAGCGCAGCCGAAATCGACCGCAAGACAAAGGCCGATATCACTGCTGTGCAAACTGGCACGATGAAGCTGATACGGCTCAGAGAGATCGGCTTGCTTTCCGACGATGAGGCCATCAAGCAGCTGCAGGAATTGTCACGGGTGATCCCGAATGGCTACGAGCTGGTGGATGGCGTGGACGAGAACGGCACGCGGACGCTGACCTATGGAGGGAATGGCGTTACGCAATTCTCTGTTCCGCGCACCAAAAAATCTATCGACGACATGCTGCAGGGTGTTCTGGACAACAGCAGCGTCGAAATGATGTCAGCAGCACTCAAGCGCAAGCATGAGGCTGACGTTCTGGCGGAAACGACTCGGCACAATCAGGCGGTTGAGGCCGTGCAGGCGAAAAATGCCGATACCAATGAAGCGTATCGGCGCGATATGGCTGGAGCCGCCGCGCTGAGGGCCGGTGGAGTCCGTGGCGCAGGCAATGCCAAGGAACTGGCGGCGGAGGTAAAGACCAATGCGCAGCTCTATTCGTACACGCCGCTGAATGGCGAAAAGCCGATTGAGCACATTGCGGCAAAGTCGCTGTACTCCAACATGATCAAAAACCCGAAGATCGGGCCGGAGCAGGCGTACAGCGTGATGGCGCAAATCAAGGACGAAGCGGAAAAGCAATCCGTCGACCCCAAGACCGGCGCAGTCGATCCGATCAAGTTCCTGCCTATATTCGACGGCATGGTGAAGCGGGCGGATGACGCCATGCGCAAAAGCCAGCAAACCGCGAAGCCATCTGCAGCTGCCAAGCCTCCATCCGCGACTTCGGCTCCCGCTACCTCCCAGGTTCCGGCAGCCGCCGAAAGGAAAGCTATTCCGGCACCTGGCGGCGTGCGCCCGCCCAGCGCTCAGCAGGTGGCCATGAATGCTCCACCTCCAAATATCGGCGGCGTATCGACTGCCGAGAGAGATAGGCGGATTGCGTTGATGAACACGTTGAGCGGCACATCTACGAAGCGGCACCAGGAAGGCATTGCGAGGCGCGATGCGGATGTTGCTGCCAATTTCGATTCGATGCTTGCCAACATCAGGCGAGGCATGACGCGCGCCGAGGCGCTAAAAACGCTTGCGTGGTTCGAGGATAACAATGGCTCGCTATCCAATCAGCAGCGCAAGCAATTGAGGGATGCGCGACGCGCAGCTGGCTTGTAGCCGGAATCTGCCGACCGACAAAAATCACAAAAAACAAGGATCCTGAATGCCCGCATTAGACCAACTGAATACCCTTCTGTCCGCTCCAGACCCCACTCCGGGTTCCGAGCTTGACCGCGGGGGTGTGCTAGAACAGGCGCTCAAGCTGGAGGGCGTTGACGGTCAATTGGCGGATGTCGCCCGCAGCGTGTACCAGCAAGAGTCCGACAGTGGCCGCAATGCCAAGACTTCCAATGCTGGCGCTCGTGGCGGCATGCAGATTCTGCCGGCCACGTTCAACGAGGTGGCGGACAAAGGCTGGAATATTGATGACCCTCTGCAAAACGCACGCTCCGGTATCCGCTATCTGAAGCAGCGATACGAGCAGGCTGGCGGCGATCCGGTATTGGCCGCTGCTGGCTACTACGGTGGTCCTGCTGGACTGGAAAAGGCCCGGCGCGGGATCGCAACGGCGGATCCGCGCAACCCGAGTGCCCCGAATACGCTGCAGTACGGGCAGCAAGTGGCGGCCCGGCTTGGTGGCGCGAGCGCGCCGCAGGATGAGGAAGGGAATACCGCCTATGTCGATGGCATTCTGAATGCCGCATTGTCATACAAGGCGCCCGAGCCAGAAAAACCAGCTGTCGGCGTCATGCGGACTATAGGCGACACTGGGATTAAGGTTGCGCAGGGTGTAGTCGACCTTGGCGCGTCGGCGGTTGGACTTGGCAGCCTTGCCACAGGCGGCAAGATTGGCGAAGGCATGCGCGCGCTCGGCTACGACCCCAAACGCACCAATGAAATTCTCGGCGAATACCTGAGCGACAGCCAGAAAGCGTCTGATGCAAAGGTTGCGGAGGCCGACGGCTTTGTCGATGCGATTGTGGCTGGCGTCGAGAACCCGCGTTCGATTTTGGGCGGCATCGCGCAATCGTTGCCCGGCATGCTGATGGGCATGGGTGTGTCCGCCGCGCTGGCCAGCAAAGTCGCCGCCAAGGCCGCGCTGGCTACCGTGGAGGGCCGTGCAGCGGCTCAAGCGGCGCTGGCAGCCGGAAAATCGGCGTCGCAGGCAGCAGAGGCGGCTGTGGCCACGACCGCAGGGCGCACGGCGGCAACGGCTGCGATCGAGTCTGGCGGGACCAAGTTTCTGGCGGCTGGTGCGGCGACCGAGGGCGCGCAAAGTGCCGGGCAAATTGCCGACGACGCGCAGGCGTCTGGGCGAAAGTATGGCGACTATGCGCTTCCGGCGCTGGCAGCCGGCGCTGGAACTGCGGCGATCGGCTTTGGCGCCGGGAAGTTGATGGGCGACGCCGCCACCGAGATCGCGACCGGCGCCAAGTCGGCCGGCGTCAAGGGCGGGATGGCGGCGCGTGCTGGTAAGGAGTTCCTCAGCGAGGGCGTGCTGGAAGAAATGCCGCAATCGGCTCAGGAGCAATTTTTCACCAACATTGCTCAGGGCGAGGATGACCTGGGCAAAGGAGTTGGCAATGCAGCAGGCACCGGCCTGCTGGTCGGGGGCGTCCAAGGCGCTGGCATGGGCGCGCTGCAGCGCCGCCATACGCCGACGGTAGTTCCTGACACTGGCGTGTTGTCGCGCGCGGCCAATGCGGGGCAACAGGCTGTGGCCGACAAACTCAACGCGCAGCCGGAGGTTGATCCTGGCGCGCCGCTGCCGTTTGAAAAAGTACCGATCACGCCTCCGGCACCGGCCGGGCTGTCGCTGGAGCAGCCGGCAGAGCGCGATCCGAACAGCATCGACTTCACGCCGGAAACCGCTGCGCCATCCGCCGTGGGGCTGGAAAACCTGCAGCGTTATGGCTCAAGCGGGTTTGTCTCCAATGACCTTGACGCCCTGCGGCAATATGTCCTTCGCCACAAAGAGGGCGGTCATGACTTTTCGATCATCCCGCATGTCAATGGTGGCTATACCGTTGCGCCGACCGATCGCCTGACGCCGTTCGTGCTGGATGCTGTGCGGCATTTGCAGCCGGATGCCGCCGCGCAAGATGCGCAAACCGGCACGCCGGCACGCAGTGCCGAGCAGAGCGCACTGGCAGAGCAGGAAATCCGCCGCAGCATGTCGGCTCCGACCGGTATTGGGGAGTTGGGGCAGTTGGAGCCGGAGCGACAGGAACAGGTGCCGCAGAAAACCGAATCGAACTTTGCCAAGGTAGACGAGGCGATTGCGGCCGGCTACAAACTACACGGCAAGGTTTTGGTCAGCCCGAACGGCAAGCCATACCGCCTGAATCAGGAAGAACTGGCCTATTTCAAAAAGGCAGAGCAGGCGGCCGCGACCAATGCTGCCGCCCGTGCTGCCGCCGAATCGGTCCCGGCGGCACCCGCCGTATCCGCACCGATGGATGCGGAGCCGGAGTTCACGACGACAAAAGACCTATACGGCAAAACCGTAACGGTTCGCACGGCGGACCTGAGCGGAAACCGGAATAGCCTGCAGCTGTATTCCAAGGCGGGGAAGCAGATTCCCGGCAGAATCGCCCGTGAAAACCTCGACCCGACCGGCGAGAAGCTGGCGGCCAACAATGCGGCAAATGCGAACAATCCGTTTCTGAACGTCATCACGACCAAGGACGGGAGGGCGTTCAAAAGCAAGATCGTCGCCGGCCGCGAGATGAACCGGCGCGGTTTGTCCGCCACGCATGAAGTGGTGCCTGCGTCCGAGGTGTCGCCGAATGCCAGCGGGTATGTGGTGCGGCGCATGAGCGCCAAGACGCTGGGGGAGCAGATCGATTCCGCTGCGCACGAGGCCGCCACCAGTCCGCAAAACGACATTCCAGAGCCGACCGATGCGCAGAAGGAGGCCGGCAATTACAAGGTCGGCCGCATCAAGCTGCATGGTCTGGATATCTCGATCGAAAATCCCGCAGGATCCGTGCGCTCTGGCGTCGATCGCGACGGCACGCCGTGGGAAAACGAGATGCAGCACCACTATGGCTACATCCGGGGGACGGTCGGGGCGGACAAGGATCACATCGATACTTTCATCGGCCCGAATCACGAGAGCGACAAGGTATTCGTGGTCGATCAGGTGCATCCGGACAGCGGCAAGTTCGACGAGCATAAGATAGTTCTTGGCGCAAATAATTTAAGCGAAGCCAAGGAAATTTATGCCGCGAATTACGCTGTAAATTGGCGCGGCGGAAAAAGTATTAGCGAATTAAGTATCGATGACTTCAAGAAATGGCTTAAAAGCGGCAACACGAAAAAAGCATTTTCAAGCGTCGATAACTCCGTTTTTAACAAAGGCTTTTCTAATACTTGGGGCGCTGACACCAAGGGATCGACCAATGCTCAGCATGGACTCTCCAGCCCTGTAAAGGATGACGGCTTTATCAAAGTCCCACTTGGTAGTGCCGTGTCTGAGATCGGTCGTGGGAATTCCTCTGGCGGCGAATCCGTTTCTGATGGCGGCGTAAGTAACTCCAAATTTGGCGGCGATTCTGTCAAAACTCCAGCCGGAGTTTCTGAGCAAAATGGCCTCGTCGAGGCTCCACTTCAGTCCAGAAAGATGGATGGCGACATGCTCCCGCTGGGTCATGATCGCAAGGTTTTCGATGGCGTTGTTAAGCCCATTCCCGTCGATGTGGTGAACAACCTCGGACCTGGTAAGCGGCCTTCCGATGTGAGCCTCCATGACAACCCTGTGCTCAAACCTTTGCCTTCTGACGCCATTGACGGAAACACTGATAAGCCGGTAGGAAGTCCCGTGGGCGGGGAAGGTCCTGACGTGACCTCCAGTAGAGGGTCTAGCCATAGTAGCCCCATCGAATTAAAACCCAATGATACCACTGATGCATCTATTTCAGGTGGTTCATTACGCGATGAAAAAGATGCGACCCAAATCCCACCCGGACTGGCCAAGGCTCGTGCATTGCGCGACAGGAAAAAGGCGGAACAGTTCGTTGCCGCTCCAGATGGATCGCTTCAGTTCGGCGAGATAACCCAGGACGTGGCTCAAAAAGCCAAGCGCCAGGCCGGAGAGATTCGCCTACAGCAGGGCAATGCCGAGTTTGGCCTGATCCATATCGAGCAGCGCCACGGCGATCAAATCAGGGCCGCTGGGTTTGAAAGCGTTCCGGAATTCTTGGCGCATGCGCTGAACCACATTGACAGCATTTGGCAGCCGAACAAAACGTCACAGTTAGTGGCGATTCAAGTCGAGAATGGGCGGTCTGCCGTCTTTGTGCAGTTGAAACCATCTGAGGATGGAGATTTCTACACAATCAATACGGCATTTCCTGCCGGCAAGGACTACGCGGAGAAAAGGAAGGGGTGGAAAGAGCTTTGGAGCAGGGTTCCCGTTCCCGCTGAGGCGTCCGGCGCGCCATCCCATTTCGCTGAACCTGCCCAAGATGCCGGAAAGCAGGCCACGATGGAATCAGGCCAAAGCAAGGGAGATGATACGCTCTCGGCAGGGGAAGGCAAATTTTCTCAAGGTTTGGCTGCGGGCCAGAGCGATTTGCTTGCGTCGTCGCCAGAGCAGAAAAGCAGCGTGGACGTGCCTGCCGCCGTTCCTCCAGGTTTGGCAAAAGCCCGCGCATTGCGCGATCAGAAGCGTGCCGAGCAGTTCGTGCCCGCCCCGGACGGATCGCTGAATTTCGGCGAAATTACGCCTGAAATAGCTAAGCAAGCGAAGCGTCAAGCCGGGAAAATCAGGCTGCAGCAAGGCGTCCAAAATCCGGATGGTACTGGATACGGGCGGGTACACATTGAGGCAAACCACGGGAAAGAAATTCTAGCGGCCGGATTTTCTGGAGTGGAGGATTTTGTCGCCAGCGTTGCCAGGAATTTTAATCAGGTGTGGCAGGCAACCAAAACACGACAACTTTTAGTTGCTGTGCGAGGCTCACGACAAGATGTCATGTTTGTTCAGTTGGAGCCGATGGAAGGCGGCGACTACTATCGCGTGAATTCAGCCTTCCCGGCACAAGCGGCGTATTTCGGGAGGCAAGAGAGAAAGGGAATCAAGAAACTCTGGGATGGGAGCGAACCCGCATCCGTTGTCACTGGACAACAACCCGCATACGCTGCTGAAACACCTGATAGCACGTCCAGTCAGGGCAGCCCCACCGCTCGCGGCCAGAGTGGCCACAGTGTAGCAGAGGCTGCCAAGGTAGAGAAGCCGCTTTCCGCATCCATCGGGCCCAATGGCGCACCTGAAAAAACAGGAACTCTTAATCCCAGAGAACAAAGCGGCGAATCAAGTGTAGCACCGGAGGATGAGAAAGGTGCCGAAAATGCCGAATTGGAAAATGCACTGGCGCACCTTGGCGACGTGCTGGGCGATGTATTTGGCGCCAAACTGAACGCCACCGGCCAGCAGCACACGGCAGGCGCATTGCTGCCGGCACTGTCGAGGGTGATTGAGCTTCTGGTGAAGAAGGGCGCCCGCTCTTTCCGTGACGCGCTTACCGAGTCGGTCAAAGCGATGCGGGGGAATGCCGCGGTTGCGCCGCATCTGGACGCGATCAGCGCGCGCCAGTGGAAGGCCGCCTACAACGCGATTGCCGATTTCCATGATGGCACCGATAGCGAGGAAACCGTAGCGGCCATCAGCGCGGATGACGTGCGCGATATGGTCGCTTCGGCAGCAGGCCAGTCGCAAGAAAAGAACGGTACGCAGGAGGGAGAAAAGACCGACGAGCCGGAGCCGAAAACTGAGGTGGCAGAGGTTGGCGTTCGTGACCAGGACGTAGGCACTGTCGAAGATATTGGCCGAAGGAGTTATGCCAGCGGCTCGCCTCGCGTGGCGCCCGGCGGGCTTTCCGGGAGTAATCAGAAGAAATGGTACTCCGGATACGACAGCGCCAAGCAGGAAGCAGCGGGGAAGGCCAGCGAAAATCCGGAGAACAGCGCCGCGCCTGAACATGTCGCCGCCAGAGCAGACAGCCGCGATCAGGCTGAGCGCGAGATTACGCGCCAGCTCAATGAGCAGTGGAGCGCGCAGACCGGCAGCGGATTCGCCATCGGGAAGCATTACCCAGCGACCATCCGCTTGAATGGCAACGAGCGCAATCTCGGGCTGTTCAAGAAGAAAGACAGCGGCGTTCTGTATGCCGAGGCGCTGGACGAAACCATGTACGGCCCGGTGTTCACGCAGTACAAAGTGACGGCAGACGGCAAGCTGGAAGAAGTTGGTACGCGCCGCCTGTTTGGACTTGACAAGGAGCCTGCCAAGCAAGCGGTTTCTGAATTCAACGCGCTGTTTGAGCAGCCGGCACCGGCTACCAATGAGGCCCAGCCCGAGCACGCCGAGGCGCCCGCAGAGCAGGCCACCCCAGAACTCACCAGGCAACAACTGAATCGGCTGTCCGTCAAGGATATGACGGACGCACAATTGCTGCGCGCTCTCGCCGAATTGCCGAAGCGCACCAAGCCGATCCAGAAGGAAATCGGGCGCCGTGGGCTAAATTCGGAGGAAAGCGCGCCAGCTCCAGCACCATCCGAAAGCAAGCCGGCCACGGCCAATCAAGAACCCGTCAAGAACGTCGAGCCAGAACTGGCACCGGCTGCGGCCGAGGCGGCGCCTGCGAACCATGCTGCGGTGAAAGTGCCGCAGAGCGTCGATGAGGCATTGACGGCAGACATGACGAAGCAACAGGCGCGCGTGAAACGTTTGCGCACCGCCGCAACTGCGGACGGCATGACGCTGGATGAAAAGACGGCCGCCCAGCTTAAGGTGACGGCCGCCGAAGCCACGCTGCGCTCGATGCGCATCAAGCGATTCGACGCCGAGGATGCCGTCGAGAAGGCTGTGGCAGACAAGGATGCGCGGGCTTTTGCTGAGTTCGCTGACCTATTCCCGTCCGCCGCGCAGGCGCTGCAAGTGCTGGTTCCTGCCACCGAGTCGCCAGCGGTGGAGTCGGTGAGCCGGCTCACCCAGGCCCGCAACGACCTGATTGAAATGCGTACCCAGGCCGAGGAACAGGGGCGGGTTGCCGATGATCGCCTGTTGTCCAGGATTCGCCGACAAGAAGCACTTATCAAGGAACTGGAAACAGAGCAGTCGGAGCCATCGGCTGGCGCGCAGGAGGAAAGCGCGTTGCGCCAGCTGTCCGACATCATGGTAACGGTTGGCGGGCAAGAGCAGCCGGCGTCGGTTGCGCTTGCTGAAGCCGACGAGAAAATTACCTCTCTGAAGGATCTGCTTTCGTGTTTGCAAGCCTGATAATCGACGCCACCTAATTTCTACGACACAAGGCCGACAATGGGTTCTCCTTCGCTCTGCTTATCGCAAAATCCGCTCGGGAAACACCGCAAGGAGTTTGATGAGAAGGTTGCCGAGGTCAAGGCTCTGGATGAGGTCGGATCACAGCAGGCGCATGTGGTGGCAGCGCAGATCATGCTGAGGGAGGCCGAGGAAAGCCGCGCGGCCATCGTGGCGCAGATCAATGCCAATGCCAAGCGCGACGGCTATGCGGTTGACTGGGCAACTTTTGCACAATCGTTGAATCACGCTACACTTGACACGGGATTACAACATGGTGGTGACGATGGACAGAGCAACGCTGGCGATGATGGCGCGCAAGCATTGGGCCGAGTGGCTGCCGCAAAAGACCGAGGATCTGAAGGAATCCGGCAGTCTGAACGAGGAAATTCAGGCGGCGGCCGCAGCGGCGCAGAAGTGGATTCAGGAGCTGATGGCGAGCGGCTACCAGGAGCACGAGGCCGCAGAAATGGCGCTGGCCAGGTACATTCTTCTCAAGCCGGAAGAGTCAGAGGACGACTGGGAGAGCCGCGAACTGGCGGAGATGGAAGCGGAGTACCAGGAAATGATGCGGGAGCCGGAGGATCCGGACGATCCGGAGTCGTAAGTAGCGCGCCGAATATCCCGGCGCAGAATTTCCGCATCACCGACGACGTGCGGCTGGGCCAGGGTGGCGAAGTTGAGAAATTCAACGACAACCTGCGGGCGATTCGCACGCTCAAGCAGATCGAGGCGGAAGGCCGGCGCGCAACGCCGGAAGAGCAGGCCATTTTGGCGCGCTATGTCGGTTGGGGTGGCCTTGCCAATGCCTTCCCTGACCCGCTGAGCGGGACATTCAAGGAGGCATGGTCCAAGCGCGGCCCGGAACTGGCCGCGCTGCTGACGCCAAAAGAACACCAGATGGCCGGCCGCTCGACGCTGGACTCGCACTACACCTCGCAGACGGTGGTCAACAGCATGTGGGCGGCCGCCGCGCGGCTTGGTTTCAAGGGCGGCATGGCCCTGGAGTCGTCGATGGGCGTCGGCAACTTCCTGGGTTTGATCCCGGAATGGCTTTCTGCCAACACCAAATTTGTCGGCGTCGAATACGACAGCCTGACATCGCGTATCGCAGCCTTGCTGTACCCGCAGGCCACCATCCTTAATTCCGGCTTCCAAAGCGTGCCGCTTTCGGATGGGTCATTCGATCTGTCGATTGGCAATCCGCCGTTCGGCAACCAGTCGCTGCGCTTCCAGTTCAAGCCCGAGCTGAACGCGCACTCGATCCACAATCAATTCTTCCTGGCGTCGATCGATGCCGTGAAGCCTGGCGGCCTGCAGATTCAAGTCGTGTCGCGCTACCTGATGGATGCGGTGGATACGAGCGCACGCGCGGCGCTGGCAAAAAAAGCCAAATTGATTGGCGCAATCCGCTTGCCAGATACCGCATTCAAGGAAAATGCGCGCACCGAAGTGGTGACCGACATTCTTTTCTTGCAGCGATTGACGGCCCAAGAGCAGGCCGAAATGGAGGCTGCATTTGCCGCCGCACGCCAGAAAAAGGAGAAGAACTACCAGGCCGAACAAGAGCGGCAAGCCCTGGCTGACCGAGTGCCGAGTTGGGTGAACTCGACCAAGGTGCCGGATCCTCTGGGCGGCGAGCCGATGCAGATCAGCCGGTATTTTGCCGATCATCCAGAGATGATCATGGGGACGCTGGAGCGCTCCGGGTCAATGGCGCACGGCAACGATATCACCGTGCGACTGGATAAGGGCGAGAGCTTGGCCGGCATGCTCGACGCTGCCATTTCTCGCCTGCCAGAAGGCGTGATGCGGCAGGAGCAAAGCGCGATCGATGCATCAATCGCGCGCCATCAGGCGATGTCGGATGCCCTGCATATCGCCATTTCCGGGCAAGAGCAGGGCGCAATCACGTTTGATGCCGATGGCAACCTGCAGCAGGTTTTTGAGCGAGAAACGCCCAACGGCGACTTTGAATTGGCCAAGCGCACGCTTTCCGCGACATCGCCGTGGTCTCCTGAGTTGTACCAGAACGACAAGGGCCAATGGTACAAGATCGAGGCGGTGCTCGACGAGGCCGGCAAGCCGGTCAAGCAGCAGGTAAAAAACTCGATTACCGGGGAGGTCAGGAGCACCAACAAGAATGTCTACGGCCGCGTGGTATTCGAGAAGGAATCCGACATTCCTTCCGGTTTGTTACTTGGAGCGGAGAAATTCAAGCGCCTGAAGGCGCTGGTCGGGCTTCGCGATTTGTTGTCCGACCAGTTGAGCATGGAGGCAGAGGATGCCGGCGCAGCGCAGATCGAGGGCAACAGAAAGGCTTTGAAGGAAGCCTATCAGAAGTTCGTCAAGGACAGCGGTTACATCAACGAGCCGGCCAATGCTGCGCTGGTTGCCAATATGCCTGATGGCGCGCTGGTGCTGGCACTCGAACTGCAATACCGCCCGGCGATCAGCGCGGCCAAGGCAGCCAGGATCGGGGAAAAGGTACGCGGCGCATCGGCGACGCCAGCCCCGATCTTGTCCGAGCGCGTGATCATGAAATATGAGCCGCCCACCAGCGCCGCATCGCATGCTGACGCGCTGGCGATCGCAATGGCCGAATCTGGCCGGGTGGACATGGATCGTATCGCCAGCCTGCTTGGCCGCCCGACCGAGGATATCAGCGCGGAAATGCTCGGCGCGGACAAGCCAATGGTATTCAAAGATCCGGAAAGCGGCGAGATCGTTGACCGCAATGAATACCTGTCCGGGCAAGTCAAGCGCAAGCTGGAAGCGGCGCGCAACGCCGGCCTGTCGAAGAACGTCGAGGCGCTGACTGCAGTTCAGCCGGAGCCGTGGGGTGCAGAAAGTGTTACTGCGCTGCTTGGTTCGACTTGGGTACCGCCCGCAGTGTACGAGGCTTTCATCGCCCATATCTCCGGCGGTAACCCGCGAGTCAGTTTTTCCAGGCTGACCAATAGCTTCACGGTAACGAATGCTTCTCGCATCAGGGCCAATGAGGAAGAGTGGGGCACTGATGATGTGGCATCGGCCAGCATCATCAATGACCTTCTCAACAGCCGCGCCGTCAAAGTCACCCGCACGGATAGCGATGGCAAAACCTACGTCGACCAGGAAGCTACGGCGCTGGCGCTATTGAAGGCAAAGGCCATCAGTAACGAATTCAGCGACTGGGTATTTGCTGATTCCGACCGGCGTAACCTGCTTGTCGATACCTTCAACGAAAAATTCAATACCCGCGTCAATCGCCAGCATGACGGTTCGCACCTGCTCCTGCCGGGGAAGGTGCCGGACATGATTATCAAAATGCGCCGGCATCAAAAAAATGCGATATGGCGTGGTATTTCAGAGCGATTCATGCTGCTGGATCACATTGTTGGTGCCGGCAAGAGCTTTACGGCAATCGCGCGCGCGATGGAGCGTCGGCGCATGGGCCTGTCAAAAAAGCCGGCGATCATCGTGCCGAACCACATGGTTCAGCAATTCACGTCCGATGCCTACCGGCTGTATCCGGGCGCAAAGGTACTGGCCGCAACCAAGCGCGATTTTGAAAAAAAGAACCGCCGCAAGTTCTTTGCAAAGATCGCCACCGGCGACTTCGACATCGTGATCATCCCGCATTCGTCGTTCGGCTTCATCGGCATTTCTCCTGAAACCGAAGCCCGATACCTGGAGCAGGAATTGGAAGCGGCTGAGGCGGCGATCAAGGATGCGCAGGCCGCAGCGGATAAAGAGGGCGGAGGCGGATACCGCAAGCCGTTTGGCGTCAAGGAGGCTGAGCGACTGCGCGACAAGATCACCGCGCGCATGGACAAGATCAGGGGCGCCGATAGCAAAGACCGCCTGCTGACCTTCGAGCAAATGGGGATCGACGATTTGACCGTCGATGAGGCCCACGAATTCAAAAATTTGTTCTACAGCTCGCGCCTGACGAACGTCATGGGCATGGGGAACAAGGAAGGCTCGCAAAAGGCATTTGACCTGTACAACAAGGTTCGGGTGCTGCGTGACTCTCCGAAGGGCACCGTTACGTTCATGACCGGTACGCCGATCTCGAACAGCGCGGTGGAAATGTACACCATGATGCGCTTCCTGGCCGCCAAGGAATTGGACGAGTTGGGGCTGAGCCACTTTGACGCATGGCGCGCGCAATTCGTGTCCACTGACGCCGACTGGGAGCAGAACGAAACGGGGCGCCTGAAGGAGGTCAATCGGCTTGGCCGCACATGGTCGAATATGCGTTCGCTGATGGACCTGTACTACTCCTTTACCGATTCCGTCAGCAACGACGACATCAAGTCCGCCTATGCCGAGGACAACAACGGCGCGCAGTTCCCGATTCCGAAGGTGAAGGATGGCGATCGGCAGTCGGTCGTGGTGCAGCCGACCGAGGCCCAGTTGTCTCTGCTGAACCATATCATTGAAGAATTTGACGCTCTGCCGAGCATCAATGACCCGCGCGAGCGAAATATCCGACGCCTGAAGCTGAGGGACAGGGCTCGAAAGGTATCGCTCGACGTGCGCGCGGCCGACCCGACCAACCCCAGTGACGAGCAGGGAGGCAAGCTCGACAAGTTGGCGGCGGAAGTTCACCGGATTTACCAGAAATGGGACAAGGATCTCGGTACTCAGCTGATTTTCCTTGACCGCTCTGTTCCAAAGGCGAAGGGCGACGACAAGACACTGAAGGAATATGACGCTCTGCTGGCCGAGCAAGGCAAGGCGTTGGCGGACGGCGACGAGGACGGTCTACGCCGTGTCGGCGAAAAGCTGGAGAAATACGACTCCAACGAAATGGCCGAAATGCGCAGCGCGCAGGCGGGCGGATGGAATGCGTACCAGCAAATCAAGGACAACTTGATGGCGCTGGGCATCCCGTCCAGCGAAATCCGATTTATTCAGGAAGCCAACAACGACGCGCAGAAGCAGGCCATGTTCGATGCCGTCAATGACGGCAGCGTGCGCGTCCTGATCGGTTCGACACCGCGTATGGGTGCCGGGACCAATGTGCAGCAGCGTCTGGTGGCGCTGCATCACGGCGACGTGACGTGGAAGCCATCCGACATCGAGCAGCGCGAAGGCCGGATTATCCGGCAGGGCAACATGCTGCTGGATAAGTACGGGATCGACAAGTTCGAAGTCGAGATCCTGGCTTACGCGACCGAGCACACCATTGATGCAAAAATGTGGAGCCTGAATTCCTCCAAATTGAAAACCATCAACGGCATCCGCAAGTACGATGGCGCATTCTCGATGGAATTTGAGGATGCGGAATCGGTCAGCATGGCCGAATTGGCGGCGCTGGCATCGGGTGATCCGCTGCTGCTGGAGCGGGTCAAGCTGATGTCGGAAATCGACAATCTGAACCTGCTGAAGCGTCAGCATGCCCGCAAAGAGTGGGGCATCATCAGCCAGATCGAATCTGCAGAGAAGGCGATCGCCCGCATCCCGGCCGCGATCTCCGCTATGGAGACGGATATCGAGCGGCTGCGCGCGGCGCACGCGGCGGTAGAGGCCAAGGTTGCGGCTCGCGAAATTGACATCGAGGGCAAAACCTACAGCACGCCAGAATCCGCCAAACTGGCGGCGCATGCAGCGCAGCAGGCACAGCAGAACGGCGATGACAATGCCAAATTCTCGATCAGCGTCAATGGCCGCCGGAAATCGACGCAAAACACCTATCTGGACGAGATCAGCCACGTTTTCGGAGACACCAAGCCATTTGAAATGGTGGTGAACGACGAGCCGTACATTGGTCGCACGGATGCTGCGCGCCTGCTGGCTGAAAAATCGAGTGAGATTGCCGGGGCTCTTGGAAAGGGCGGCGAGGAATCCATCAAGATGGGCACCTACATGGGGTTCCCGCTTGAACTGACGGTTGGCCGTAGCAGTCACTTCGATGCGTTTTATGCGACGCTCTCCCTGTTGCGCGAGGATGGCAGTACCTTGGCATCCGCCGACACCAGCGGTATCGAAACCAGCCGCTTTTCCACGCAAGCACTGCGCCCGCTGCTGACGCGGCTCGACGGCGATATCGACGTTGACAACAAGCTCCGTCAAATCAGCGACAGCCGTCGCCGTCTGGCCGCTGCACAGGCCGAACTGCCGGAGTTGCTTGCCAAGAAAGGTGCGCCATTCCCCAAGGCGGAGGAATTGGACGCCAAGAATGCGCGCTTGGAAGAAGTCATTCGCGCGCTGTCTGGCGACAAGGCGGACAGCGCGGCGGCGGCATCAGGCGCGGTCTTTTCGCGCGGGGCCAATATGGGCGGATCGCCCATCGGGCAGGACGTGAATCGAACCGCCGTGACTGAGGCGGAAGTGCGTCGCGTAGTAGATCGCATTCTCGGGACGATGCCGAACGCGAATCTGCCCAATTTCCATATTTTTGATACTTTCGACGCGCTTCCCGCTGCGGTCATAGACCAGGCCATCAAGGAGGGAGCTAAAGGGACCGTCGACGCCGTGCGTAACGAAAACGGCATTCTCCTGGTTCGCGACCGGTTCACTTCGACGGAACATCTTGAAAAAGCCATTTTTCATGAACTGGCGCATGAAGGACTCCGCAAATTATTTGGCAGCGACTTCGTTGCCAAGATGAATCAACTGTTTTTGGCGGTTGGCGGGGAAAGCGGCCTGCGTCGCATCGCAGCCAAGCATAACATTTCTCTGGATGCGTATTTCAAGGGCTTCGAGAGCAACAAGGAGGCATATACCCCGGACGAGCGCCGGGCGACATTGACCGAGGAACTGCTGGCATACATTGCCGAAGAGCGTCCGACCCTGAAAAGCAAGGTGCTGGAAATCGTTGGCATGGTCCGAAACTGGCTGCGCGAGCATGGATTTTCAGCGCTGCCGTCTGGCACCAATGCAGACATTCTGGACATTTTGCGCCGTAGCCGGAAGGCGCTCGGCGCACCGCAGTCGGTTGGTGGCCGCCTATCTGGCAATGCGTTCCTGGAGAACAAGCTGGGCGAACTGGCGCGGGCTGCGCGCGCCTCTGGTAACGAGAACCAGACAGTGGTGCTTGGCAAGCTGTCAGCTGCCGAGGTAGCGCTACTCAGTCGCGAAGGCGTGGCTGTGGATGATGGCTATTCCCACGCGGCCGACATGTTTGCCGTGCGCCATGCGCTCAACCGGCATGGTGATGAAAGGGTGGAGAAAAGCCGAGGGCAACTCGCCATTACTGACAATGACGTTGCGCAAATCGCCGAAGCGATTGCTGCGCCAACTGCCTATGTGCTTGGCGGAAAGACGCCACGCAAACAGGACGTGGTAGGGACCATCAAGCGATTGGCCGATGGGACGTTGCTGTATTTGGAGGAAGTGCGCTCCGGGCGCAAGACGCTGTCGATGACCAGCATGAGAAAGTACCCCGGTACGACGGATTTCGACACCATTGCGAATAGTGTCCTGCCGTCCAACGCCCGAAGCGATACCGGGGATGTGCGTATTGTGTATCCCGATGGGCGAGAAAGTCAACCTGGCAAAGATGGCCGCAATTTCGATCCGGCCAATCATGATATCCGCTTCAGGCGTAGCGATCCACGCGGCCAACTGGGTAGCGCTCTGGCGACGGCAGCCAACAGCATCAAGGATGTTCGCTTGCCGGCCGACTATCTGGTTGGCGACTTCCTGAGCAGCAACGGGAAGCTATCGTGGTGGCACAAGACCATTGGTACCCAGTACAACCTGGCCAAGCGCAGCCCGCTTTACGCGAAGGTATACGACCGGGTGCAGAGCTTCATTGGCGACGTTTCGCAGTATGCGGTGGAGGCGGCAGACCAAGCGCCGAACATCCTGCCGAAACTGGAAAACCTCGCTGATATCTGGCAAAAGCAGCCGTTGACGCCCGAGGATACCAAGGCGGTGAGTGCGCCGATCTTCGAAGGCACGCTGATCTGGAGCCGTGACGCGCACGGCCGACCGATCAAGCTGTCGGAGTTGGAAGATGCTGCCAGCCGCATGACGACTGAGCAAAAGAAGGACGTTTTGCTGCAGAAGGGCGTGATCGACGACGATCAAGTCCGACGCTGGCAGGCCAATCCACTCGATTTTTACGATGCGGCCATCAACAATCGCTACGAGCAGTCGGAGCTTCGGGGCGGTATCGTCTGGACCCCGAGCGAACTGCAAACAATGTTTGGCCTGAACGCCAAGCAAATTGGGCTGTATCAGGAATTCCGCGCCGCGACCGACCGCAGCCTGACCAGTCTGGCGATTTCCGACATGCTGAAGTTCGGCGGCAAGGATGCCGAGGCGGTTACGGAGGAGGCAATGGGCGCCAATGACGTGGGGCGTGCAGGCGAACTGCTGCGCGACCACTTCATGCGGTTGGCTGAGGATGACCCCGCGCGCGAGAAATCGCTGATGGATACGGCCACGGCCATGATTGACAAGGCCGACCGGGCGCAGGATCTGATGGATCGTGGCTATGCGCCGCTGTCGCGCTTCGGCCACTACACGGTGTACGTGCAAAACGGCGGTGAGCAGGTGTATTTCGGCATGTTTGAGAACAAAGCCGAGGCCGCCAAGATGGCGCGCAAGATGCGCGAAAACTACCCCGATGCGCAAATTACGCACGGCACCGCGTCCGAGGAAAGCTACAAGCTGTTTGCCGGGGTATCTCCGGAAACCGTGGAGCTGTTCGGCAGCATGCTGGGCTTGGACAGTCAGGGTGATGGCGCCGCCAGCGAGGCCTACCAAGCCTACCTGAAGCTGGCAAAGAACAGTCGCAGCGCCATGAAGCGGCTGATCGAGCGCAAGGGTGTTGCCGGCTTCTCTGAAGATGCCGGGCGCGTCCTGGCCGGGTTCGTCTACTCGAATGCTCGCCTGACTTCGAGCAACCTTCACATGGGCGAATTGAACGATGCCATCAATGACATCCCCAAGGCGCAAGGCGAACTGAAGGACGCGGCGGTGCAGTTGGCCGAGCACGTCAAAAATCCGCAGGGCGGCGGCGGGATGATGGGCGGATTGATGTTCGCGCAGTTCCTGGGCGGTTCGGTGGCATCTGCGCTCGTCAACATGACGCAGCCGATCGCGATGACCTTCCCGTATTTGAGCCAATACGGTGGCATCGCACAGGCGGCGGCGCAGTTGACTGCCGCCGCGCGCGACGCCGGGAGGGCTTCCACCGGAGACGCCAAGCTGGATGCGGCGCTCAAGTTGGCCGCCGAAGAGGGCATTGTGTCGCCGCAGGAAGTGCATCAATTGAAGGCGCAGGCGGCCGGGCGCGGCGTTCTGCAGGCCGGAGACGGCACAAGGCTGGGCGATGCCGCCGCCAAGATGAACAACGCGTTGGCCAAACTGTCGCTCGGCTGGGGCAAGCTGTTCGCACTGGCTGAATTGACCAATCGCCGTATCACCTTTATCGCCGCCTACCGGGTGGCTGAGGCGCAGGGGATGGCCGATCCGGCGGCATTCGCAAAAGATGCTATTGAGGCAACCCAGGGCACTTACAATGCCGGTAATAAACCTCGCTGGGCGCGCAGTACGCTGGGCGGCTTGGCGATGACCTTCAAGCAGTATTCGATCGCCTATATCGAACTGCTTGGGCGCATGGCATTTGCCGGAGAGCCGGGATCGCCAGAGCGCGCGGCCGGCCGGCGCGGCGCGCTGCTGATGCTGGCCGTGCTGTTTTTGATGTCGGGCGCTGATGGCCTGCCTTTCGAGCAGGACATGGAGGATGTGATCGACGGCATCCTGCAGCGGATGGGCTACAACTTCAGCACCAAGCGCAAGAAAGAAGAGTTCTTGACGGAAGTGCTGGGCGAGGGCGGCGCGGACTTCGCGCTGAAGGGGATTTCCGGCTTGCCTGGCGTGCCGATCGATGTGTCTGGCCGATTTGGCTTGGGCAATCTCATTCCCGCAACCGGCCTCTTCACAAAAAAATCGTCATACACCCAGGACATTGGCGAATTGGCCGGACCGGCCGGCGACATTGCAAAGCGTGCCTTTACGGCGGCCGGGAAAGCGGTTGGCGGGCAATTCGATGACGCCTTGATCGACCTGTCTCCGGTGGCGCTCCGCAACCTGGAAAAGGGCGCGCGCATGCTCCAGCATGGCGCCTACCGGGATACGCGCGGCTATGTGGTCAATGAGACAACGCCGGTCGAGGCGGTGCTGAAGATGGCGGGCTTCCAGCCGAACAGCACGGCGCATATCCAGGGCGCGAAAATGCAGGCGATCGACATGATCGAGCAAAACCGGATGCGCTCAAAGGAAATCCAGGAGCACTGGGCTCAGGGGCTGGCGAACAACGATCCTGACAAGGTGCAGGAGGCGCGTGAGATGCGCGACGACTGGAACGAGAAGAATCCGGACACGCCGATCAAGGTCAACATGCCGGCCGTGATCCGGCGCGTGAAAGAAATGCGGCTGAGCGCGGCTGAGCGCACGAACAAAACCGCGCCCAAGGCACTGAAGAGCGCCGTGCAGCGCGAACTGGCGGGAGGCTAGATGGGCAAAATCAACTGGGGCGGCGCGGCGGTGTTGCTGGGCCTGATCGCGCTGGCGGTGGCGGTTCCGCTGCTGGCGCTGCCGATCGGCGTGGGGCTGGGTTATCTATACTGGAAAAGCTGATGGCCGAAGAACGAAAACCGCTCCTTGCCGCTGGAGGCATCCGGCCCGCAAAGTCGGAAAAGCTGCCGAGCGACGATGACATGGCCAAGATGACGTGGAATGATCTGTACCAGCTACGGGTCAAGGCGCGCGGTAATCCGGAGGCCCAGGCGGCGATTGCGCCGTATGAGCATCGGGCGTATGCGCGTGAAGAGGTGGCAAAAAATCCGCTGGCCGCGCCGGCTTGGGTGGTGATGCCTCCCGCCTATCAGGCGGCCAAAGCGGCCGGCCTGACGGATAGCGATGACATGAGTTCGCCGGCCAGCATGAAGCAAGTGGCGCAGGGGCTTATCGGCGTCGCGGAAGGCGTTTCTGAAGGATCGCGGCGGCTATTGCGGCGCGCAGCTGAGTAAGCGTGCCGTCCCATAGCCAGACCAGCCCCATGATGAAATACAGCGGCGTGGAGGCCAGCGCGTTGGCCTCGCGCACGTATGGGTGGCCGGCGACTTCGTTGTACAGCCAATAGCTGCCGTCGATGCTGAACCACGCCAGCAGCAGCGCCAGAGGAATGCGGTGCCAATCCAGCCGGTAGAGCGTGCGGACCACGAACGGGGCGGTCAGGTAGGTCAGGATCCCCATGACCAGGCTGACGCCGACATCCCAGTCGGCAAGCTGTTCGTAATATGCGCCGGCAACCAGAACCGCCAGTCCCAGCGCCAGCGTGATCAGCTTCCACGGTCGCATCATGGCCGGGTCAGAACATCATCGCCGCATTTGGCGCTGACGCTATCGATCGGCTTGCAGTTGTTGTTAGCGACGAAGCGCGCCCACTTTTCATCTTCAACAGAGCGCATCCACGGCACCGAGGCTAGCATCAGCAGGACCAATACGGCGGCCAAGGCGACCGCAGCTATCAGCACTCGTTTTGTGGTTTTCATTGGCTCCCCTTGATCGAAATGGGTCAATTCAGGTTTCACAGCCTTTTTGCAGATTGTAGTCGAGCAAATCAGGAGGCGAATAGGTCGAAAGGCAGCAATGACCAGTGTCATCGACCGATTGGGTAAATTATGAATATGCGTGAAAATATCTTTTAGCCATTGCTTTCGGTAACTAGGATAAATGCGGCATTTCAAAGGCCAATTTATTGCAAATGGCTAAATGAGTTTATGCATAAATCATTGATTTAAAACATTTCAACTCCGGCCTGCAAAGCCGTAGACGCCGGTTCAATTCCGACCCCCGCCTCCATATTCCGAACGGCCGCCAGCGATGGCGGCCGTTTTGTTTTGGCGGACAGCCGGGGTGCCTGCAGATGATCCGGTTGGCATACTGAATTTCCATATACTCCCCAAGCATGCCTTCTGTCGCGGGCGCCAGTATTTATAAATTTGCATATACTCCCCTTATTTTTCAAAGGGGATGCCAGGTTGATCTGCGCGGACGGTGGCTGCGGCGCGGCATCGTGCGGCAGTGGCCACGCTAGACAGCGCATGTGGAGCGGTGGTGCAGTGACGGCATCGGGTTCCGCGCCATCCCGCCGTCGATGGCGCCAGAACCTCGCGCCGCGCTGGCGATGGCAGCCGCATTTTGCGGTGCCCGGCAGCCGCGCCGGAAAGCCATTAATATAGCGGCTCCCGCGCCACCGGCCGTTCAGGTCGCGGCATCGCAGAATCCGTCAAGCAAGCAATCATGAGCATCTGGAAATCCCCGATCGATCTGGAACAGTTGACCCGCTGGAACGCCGGCACCGCCGCCGCCCATCTCGGCATCGAATTCACCGCCGCCGGCGATGACTGGCTGGAGGCACGCATGGCGGTCGACCATCGCACTTTCCAGCCGTTTCATGTGCTGCACGGCGGCGCCTCGGTGCTGCTGGCCGAGACGGTGGCCAGCTGCGCCAGCAACCTGTGCCTGGACGGCAAGACGCAGCACAGTGTCGGCCAGGAAATCAATGCCAACCATGTACGTTCGGTGGCTGGCGGCCATGTCACCGGTCGCGCCACCGCGGTGCATCTGGGGCGCAACAGCCACGTCTGGGAAATCCGCATCGTCGATGATGAAAAGCGGCTGGTCTGCATTTCCCGCATCACGATGGCGGTGCTGACGCGGGCCTGAACCGGCCGGCCTCCCGCTTTCACCCCTTTCCTTTCAGCCGCCTCGCGGCTGTTTTTTTCTCCCCTTTTCTTCAGACCATGTCTTCTGCCGCGAGTAGCGTTTCCTCTTCTTCTCCTTCCTTTTCCCCGACCGAAGTACGGGCGGTGGTGATCGGCCTGATGCTGGCGATCCTGCTCGGCGCGCTCGACCAGACCATCGTCTCGGTGGCGCTGCCGATGATGGCGGCCGATCTGCACGGCTTCGATCTGCTGGCCTGGGTGGTATCCGGTTATCTGGTGGCGGTGGCGGTGGCGACGCCGATCTACGGCAAGCTCGGCGATCTGTACGGGCGGCGGGCGATGCTGTCGTTCGCCATTGGCGTGTTTCTGGTGTCGTCGGTGGCTTGCGCGGCGGCGACTTCGATGCCGATGCTGATCGGTGCGCGCATCCTGCAGGGGCTGGGCGGCGGCGGCCTGATCTCGGTGGCGCAGGCGGCGATTGCCGACGTGGTGGCGCCGCGTGATCGCGGCCGCTTCCAGGGCTACATCAGCGGTGCCTTCGCGGTTGCCAGCGTCACCGGGCCGCTGGCTGGCGGGTTCCTGACCGAATTTCTGTCGTGGCGCTGGATATTCTGGATCAACCTGCCGCTCGGCCTGGCCGCGTTCATCATTTCGCGCCGCGCATTGATGCGGCTGCCGGTGCCGCACGTCAAGCGCCCGGTCGATTACGCCGGCGCGCTGCTGTTGTCGCTCGGCCTGTCGCTGCTGCTGATCGGCATCACCCGCATCGGTCAGGGCGTGTTGTGGAACGAGTCGGTCAACCTGGCGCTGTTCGGCGTCGCGGTGGTGGCGCTGGTGGTGTTCCTGTGGCAGGAGCAGCGCGCGGCGGAGCCGATCATTCCGCTGACGCTGTTCCGCATCCCGGTGATGGGGCTGGGCTGCGGCATCCTGTTCGTCGCCTTTTGCCAGATCGTCTCGCTGTCGGTGCTGATTCCGCTGCGGCTGCAGATGATCACCGATGCCGGCGTTCAGGGTTCGGCCTTCCAGCTGATTCCGCTGTCGCTGGCGATCCCGTTCGGCGCCTACATCGGCGGCAGCCTGACCACCCGCAGCGGCCGCTACAAGCAGGTGCAACTGGTCGGCGCGCTGCTGGTGCCGCTGGCGGTCGCCGGGCTGGCGCTGATGGACCCGCGCATGGCCTGGCTCGGCGGGCTGTTGATGGCGCTGACCGGCATCGCCATCGGCCTGCAACTGCCGACTTCGATGGTGGCGGTGCAGAACGCGGTGCCGCACCGGCACGTCGGCATCGCCACCGCGGTGACGGCGTTCTTCCGCTCGCTCGGCGCGGCGATCGGCATTGCGGTGCTGATGGCGTTGCTGCTGGCGATCCTGCACCACAAGGCGCCGGCGCTGGCCGGCGGTGAGTCGGGCGCGGCGGTGATCCGCGCGATGGTCGGAGAGGGCGGCGCGCGCATGCCGAACCTGGCGCCGGAAGCGCGCGCGCAGCTGACGCTGGCGGTGCAGGGCGCGTTCCGCTCGATCTTCCTGTTCGGCGCGGCACTGGCGGCGGTGTCGGTGCTGCTGGCCTGGCGCATGCCGGACGATGAGCTCAGCACCGAAACCGCGCACTGAAACGGGACGCCGGAACCGGCGCTAGGGTTTCATCTGCGCGCGGATTTCCCCGCCCGGATGGGCGGCGCTGTGGACGTTGACGTACAGCTGGCCGTTTTTGAACGCCTGATACTGCTGGTCGGTCAGGCGGGCGCCGGCCGGTACCGCCCACTGGCTGGCGCCCTTGCGCTCCAGCGGCACGATGATCGGTCCGTTCTTGCCGGCCGCCGCCTGATGGATGTGCGCCATCGTGCCGTCGATGCCGGTGGTGGTGATGCTGCCTGCGACACCGTGGTCATCGCCGATCGTGATGGTGCCGTTGCCGGCCGCCTGGGTGGATACCGGCGGCACTTCCTGACCGCCGGTCAGTGCCAGATCGCTGGCACCGCAATGGCCGGCGACGGCGAGCGCCGCCGCCAGCAGGGCCGGTCGCAGCGACCGGCATCGAAACGGGCGTTTCATCTGCATTCTCCTTGGTGAGCGGACAAGGCGGCAAACCGGCGTGCGCATCCTCATTCGCGCAGATGGCGATCCTTGCGGTAGTAGGCATGCAGCGCGGCCTGGTAGTCGCGGTTGATGCCGGCGACGGCGTCGTAGGCGGGGCTGGCGCGGATGGTGTCGCGTGGCAGCGCCACGGTGACGGTGGAGGCGATCCAGTCGATGTCCGCTATCGATTCGGTGGCGATCAGCACCGTCTTGCCGCCCGGCCACCAGTTGCGGGTATCGATTTCCAGGTAGCGGATGGTCCAGTCGTCGTCATCGAACAGGAAATCATCGACGTGGCCGATCTCGCCATCGCTGGCATGGATGCGGTAGCCGCGCACTTCGTCGCTGCTGCGCAGGTGGAGGTCTTCCGGCGCCACTTCGGTTTCATGGTCGGCGAGTGCCCGGTCGGTCGCTGCCGGCGCGATCGGCGCCAGCACCGGATGCCCGGATGTGCTGTCCATGTAGGGGCCGCCCCAGTAGGCGGCGTCGCCGTAATAGCCGGCATGGTCGATTTCATGCTGGCGCGCCACCGGCTTGTGGGTATCGATTCCGGGGCTGTGTTTGACCTGTTCGCGGCTCAGATCGACGCTCAGACTGGCGCCGTCATCGTCGATGCGACGGATCGCCAGCGGCGGAATCAGCACTTCGCGGCCGAACAGCCAGCCGCCGGTTTGCACCACCAGATAGCGCAGGGCCCAAGTCTGGTCATCGAACAGCGCCTGCCGCACCCGTCCGATTTCCCCATCGCTGGCGTGCAGCGTCGACCCCTCCAGATTATGCAGACTGCGTAGCATCGGGCACCTCCGTGACCGGCCGGAACGCGGCGGGATCGCCGTGTTCATGTCGGCAATACGGGTTGGACAATGTTTACCGGTGCATGTTCCGGCATGGGGCGTGGCGGACCAGGGGAGCTGCATCGGGAGCGCCAAATCATGCATATACTCCTCACATACATCGCTTCTTCTGCAGGTGTATTCTTGTAAAAAACATCATACTTCCCTTGTTGCCGAATTTATCCAGAACTCTTTGCCATTCTTGCCATCTACCCTGACAACGCGCCGCTGCCGGGCCGGGCAGCGAGCGCGTGTCACAACAGGGAGAAAGGCATGTGCTTGTTCAAACCGGAAGGGGCGTCATGCGAATCGGCATGATCGGCCTTGGACGCATGGGCGCCAACATGACGCGGCGGCTGCTGCGCGGCGGTCATCAGTGTGTCGTCTATGACCCCGCCGCCGACGCCCGCGCCGCCTTGCAACAGGAGGGCGCCAGCGCCGCCGCCTCGCTGGCGGAACTGGTAGCGGCGCTCCCGGCACCGCGCGCGCTCTGGCTGATGGTGCCGGCGGCCGCGGTCGATGCGGTGCTGGAGGCGTTGCTGCCGCACCTGCAGCCTGGCGACGCGGTGATCGATGGCGGCAATTCGATGTATCACGACGACATCCGCCGCGGCGCCGCACTGCGCCAGCGCGGCATTCATTACCTCGATGTCGGCACCAGCGGCGGTACCGCCGGGCTCGAGCGTGGCTACTGCCTGATGATCGGCGGCGAAGCCGAGCCGGTGCAAAGGCTGCAGCCGCTGTTCGCGACACTGGCGCCCGGCGTCGAGGCGGCTCCGCGCAGCCCCGGCCGCAGCGGTCCGCCATCCAGTGCCGAGCAGGGCTATCTGCATTGCGGCCCGGTCGGCGCCGGCCACTTCGTCAAGATGGTCCACAACGGCATCGAGTACGGCCTGATGGGTGCCTACGCCGAGGGCATCAACATCCTGCGCCATGCCAACGCCGGCAGCCGGGTGCGCGCCGCCGACGCCGAAACCACGCCGCTGCGCCAGCCCGAGCTGTACCAGTACGACTTCGACCTGGCCGGGATCGCCGAATTGTGGCGGCGCGGCAGCGTGGTCGGTTCCTGGCTGCTGGATCTGGCGGCGGCCGCCTTGCATGACGATCCGGCGCTGGAGCGCTTCGACGGCCGCGTATCCGATTCCGGCGAAGGGCGCTGGACCGTGGCGGCGGCGATCGACACCGGGGTGCCGGCGCCGATTTTGTCGGCGGCGCTGTTCGAGCGCTTCGATTCGCGCGGCAACGGCGATTTCGGCGACCGCCTGCTGTCGGCGCTGCGCTACCGTTTCGGCGGCCATCTGGAAAAATCCGGCGGCGGGCACGAATGAGCGCGATCAAGGACCGTCATTCGAACGCCTTCGCGGACGCCTTCGTATTCTTCGGTGCCACCGGCGATCTGGCCGGCAAGAAAATCTTTCCGGCCTTACAGGCGCTGGCGCGGTGCGGCCGGCTGGACATTCCGGTGATCGGCGTGGCCCGCTCCGGCTGGAGTCTGGAACGTTTGCGCGAACGGGTCGTCAGCAGCCTGCGCCAGCATGGCGGCCTCGATGAAAACGCCAGTCGCCAGCTGTGCGCGCAACTGCGCTACGTCGGCGGTGACTACGGCGATCCCGCCACTTACGAGCGGCTGCGGCAGGCGCTGGGCGGCGCCGCGCGGCCGCTGCACTATCTGGCGATTCCGCCCAGCATGTTCGGCCCGGTGGCGCGCGGGCTGGCGCGTTCCGGCTGCGGCAGCGGCGCCCGCATCGTGGTGGAAAAGCCGTTCGGGCGCGACCTCGAATCGGCGCGCGCGCTGGATGCCACGCTGCACCAGTCCTTCGCCGAATCGGCGATCTTCCGCATCGACCATTATCTCGGCAAGGAAGCGGTGCTGAACCTGCTGTACTTCCGCTTCGCCAATGCTTTCCTGGAGCCGGTCTGGAACCGCGACCACGTCGCCAGCGTGCAGATGACGCTGGCCGAGAGTTTCGGCGTCGAAGGGCGCGGACGCTTTTACGAGGAGGTCGGCGCGCTGCGCGATGTCGTGCAGAACCACATGCTGCAGGTGCTGACGCTGCTGGCGATGGATGCGCCGGTCGGCAGCGGCCTCGACATCCTGCGCGACGAAAAACTGCGGCTGCTGCGTTCGGTGCGCCCGCTCGATCCGGCCGATGTGGTGCGCGGCCAGTTCACCGGCTACCGGCGCGAGCAGGGCGTCGCCGCCGATTCGCGGGTCGAAACCTTCGTCGCGCTGCGGCTGTGGATCGACAGCATGCGCTGGTCCGGGGTGCCGTTCTACCTTCGCACCGGCAAGCATCTGCCGGTCACCGCGACGGAAGTGGTGGTACGGATGAAGCGTTTGCCGCAGGCGGTGTTCGATCCCGGCGACGGTCCGCGGTCGAATTATTTCCGCTTCCGCTTCAGCCCGGAAATCGGCATTTCGGTCGGCGCCAGCATCAAGCGTCCCGGCACCGCGATGACCGGCATCGCCACCGAACTGGCGGCACAACGCCAGCAGGCCGAGGACATCACGCCGTATGAACGCCTGTTCGACGACGCGCTGCGCGGCGACGCGGCGCTGTTCACCCGCGACGACTGCGTCGAACAGGCCTGGCGCATCGTCGATCCGGTGCTCGATGCCGGCGCCGCGCCGCTGGAATACGCGCCCGGCAGCTGGGGGCCGGCCGCCGCCGACCGGCTGATCGCCGCCGACGGCCGCTGGCACGATCCGGCGGCAAGCGAGGGGCCGGCATGAGCGTGACCACGCCGGCCACCATCTTTTTTTCAGATTGAATCACGCGGCATCGGCCGCATGGCAAGGACCTTCCGATGAACCCATTACAGCAATTGCATGCCGCCGGCCAGAGCCTGTGGCTGGACCAGATCACGCGCGGCATGGTCGCCGACGGCACGCTGCGCCGTTACATCGACGAGTTTGCCGTTACCGGCCTGACTTCCAATCCGACCATCTTCCAGAAGGCCATTGGTGGCACCGGTTTCTATGACGAGGCGATCCGGCACAAGACTGCCGCCGGCCGCTCCGGCGAGGCATTGTTTTTTGAACTGGCGCTGGAAGACCTGACGCAGGCAGCCGATCTGTTTCTGCCGGCGCACCGGCGCAGCAACGGTGTCGATGGCTGGGTATCGCTGGAAGTGTCGCCGCTGCTGGCGGACGATGCGCCGGCGACGATCGAGGCGGCGCGCGCGCTGCATGCGCAGGCGGCGCGGCCGAATCTGTTCATCAAGATTCCGGGCACCGAGGCTGGATTGCATGCCATCGAGGAATCGGTCTACCACGGCGTGCCGATCAACGTCACGCTGCTGTTTTCGCAAGAGCAGTACCTGGCGGCGGCCGAAGCTTATCTGCGCGCGATCGAGCGCCGGCTGGCCGATGGCCGCGATCCCGGGGTGGCGTCGGTTGCCTCGCTGTTCGTCAGCCGCTGGGATGTCGCGGTCAGGGAGCAGGTCGCGCCGCCGTTGCAAAATCGCCTTGGCGTGGCGATCGCCGGACGCACCCATCTGGCTTACCGGCAGTTGCTGGCATCGCCACGCTGGCGCCGGCTGGCCGAAGCCGGCGCGCTGCCGCAGCGGCTGCTGTGGGCCAGCACCGGCACCAAGGATCCGGCCGCGCCGGACACTTTCTACATCGAGGCGCTGGCCGCGCCCGACACCATCAATACGATCCCGGAAGCGACGCTGCTGGCATTCGCCGACCACGGTCGGGTATCGGGTCTGATGTCGGCCGATGTCTCTGGTGCCAGTGAGCGGGAACGCCTGCTGGAGCAATTCCGGCGCGCCGGCATCGACGATGCCGCGCTGGCGCACCAGCTGCAGCGGGATGGCGCCGACGCCTTCGTGCAATCCTGGCGCCAGCTGCTGGCGGCGATCGGCGCCAAGGGCGAACAGCTGGCGGGGCGGACATGAGCGCGATGCCTTTCCCGTTGTGCCAGCGGCCGGCGTGGCAGGCCCTGATGACGCACCGGCAGGCCGGCGATGCGCTTACGCTGCGGCAGCTGTTCGCCGCCGATCCCGGGCGCGGCGAGCGTTTCGCGGCCGAGGCGGCCGGGCTGTATCTGGATTACTCGAAGCAGCGCGTCAGCGCCGAAACCCTGCGCCTCTTGTGGCAGCTGGCGGACGAATGCGGCCTGTGCCAGCGCATCGAGGCGATGTTCGCCGGTGACCGGATCAACACCACCGAGCAGCGGCCGGCCCTGCACGTGGCGTTGCGCGCGCCGGCCAGCCAGCGCATCCTCGTCGATGGCGTGGACGTGGTGCCGCAGGTGCATCAAGTGCTGCAACGGATGGCCGAGTTCAGCGAGCAGGTCCGCAACGGCGCCTGGCGCGGCCACGGCGGCAAGGCGATCCGCCACGTCGTCAACATCGGCATCGGCGGCTCCGACCTCGGGCCGGTGATGGCTTATGAGGCGCTGCGCCACTACAGCGCGCGCGAACTGGATTTCCGCTTCGTGTCGAACGTCGATGGCGCCGAGCTGGCCGAAGTGCTGCGCGGGCTGGATGCCGGCGAAACCTTGTTCATCATCTGCTCGAAAACCTTTGGCACGCTGGAAACCCTGACCAATGCCCGCGCCGCGCGCGACTGGTGCCTGCAACAGCTGGGCGAGCGCCAGGCGGTGGCGCGCCATTTCGTTGCGGTATCCAGCAATGCCGATGCGGTGGCCGAATTCGGCATCGAGCGCGAGCGCATGTTCGGTTTCTGGGATTGGGTCGGTGGCCGCTATTCGATGGATTCGGCGATCGGCCTGTCAACGATGATCGCGGTTGGCGCGGAAAATTTCCGCGCGATGCTGGACGGCATGCACGAGATGGACACGCATTTCCGGCATACGCCGTTCGAGCGCAACCTGCCGGTGCTGATGGGTCTGCTGGCGATCTGGAACAATAATTTCCTCGATCTGCCGACGGTGGCGGTGCTGCCGTACGCGCACTATCTGAAGCGCTTTCCCGCCTATTTGCAGCAGCTGGTGATGGAAAGCAACGGCAAGCACGTGACCCGCTCTGGCCAGCCGGTCGGCTGTCAGACCGCGCCGGTGTACTGGGGTGAGCCGGGTACCAACGGCCAGCATTCGTTCTATCAGATGCTGCATCAGGGCACACGCCCGGTGCCGTGCGACTTCATCGGCTTTTGCCAGCCGCTCGGCACTTCCGGCGCGCAGCATGATCTGCTGATCGCCAATCTGTTCGCGCAGGCCGAGGCGCTGGCCTTCGGCAAGAGCGCCGGGGAAGTGGCTGCCGAAGGCACGCCGGCGCGGCTGCTGCCGCATCGCATCGTCGATGGCAACCGGCCCAGCAACACGATTCTGGCGGCGCGGCTGACGCCCCGGGTGCTCGGTGCGCTGGTGGCGCTGTACGAGCATGCGGTATTCACCCAGGGGGCGATCTGGGACATCGATTCGTTCGACCAGTGGGGCGTCGAACTCGGCAAGACCCTGGCGCAACGGATGGTGCCGGAACTGGCCGGCACCGATCAGCCGGTGCTGGCACATGACAGTTCCACCAATGCGCTGATCCGGCGTTACCGCCGGCAGCGCGAGGATTTACCGGCATGAGGCGGCGAATATTTGAACAGGGAGCAACCATGCAGGATCGCAGTACCACCGCCGCTTTGGCGGCGCAGGAAATTCATCCGCTGGCCGGCCAGCCGGCACCGCCAGCATTGCTGGTCGATGTGTCGCGCCTGCTGGCCTGCTATTACGACGACGTACCCGATCCGGCACTGCCGGCGCAGCGTGTCGTCTTCGGCACTTCCGGTCATCGTGGATCGTCGTTCGAACGCAGTTTCAACGAGGCGCACGTGCTGGCGATCACGCAGGCGATCTGCGAATACCGGCGCCGGCACGGCATCGACGGTCCATTGTTTCTCGGCATCGACACCCATGCCTTGTCGCAGCCGGCCTTCGCCAGCGCGCTGGAAGTGCTGGTCGCCAATGAGGTGACGACGATGATCGCCGGCGACGGTGAATACACGCCGACGCCGGCGGTGTCGCACGCGATCCTGTGCCACAACCGCGGCCGCCAACGCGGACTGGCCGATGGCATCGTGGTGACGCCCTCGCACAATCCGCCCGACAACGGCGGCTTCAAGTACAACGGCAGCAATGGCGGCCCGGCCGATGCCGCCGCCACGCGCTGGATCGAGACGCGCGCCAACCAGTTGCTGGAAGCCGGGGCCGGCGCGATCCGGCGGATGCCGTTGGCGCGGGCATTGGCGGCATCCACCACGCAACGGCACGATTTTGTCGGTGCCTACGTCGACGACCTGGGCAGCGTGATCGACATGGAGGCGATTCGCGGCGCCGGCATCCGCATGGGTGTCGATCCGCTCGGCGGTGCCGGGGTCCGGTATTGGGCGCGCATCGCTGAACGTCATCGGCTCGACCTGACGCCGGTCAGCACCGAAGTCGATCCGGCGTTTGGCTTCATGACGGTCGATTGGGACGGGCGGATACGGATGGACCCGTCCTCGGCGCATGCGATGCAGCGGTTGCTGACGCTGCGCGAGCGCTTCGACATCGCCTTCGCCTGCGATACCGATCACGACCGGCATGGCATCGTCACGCCGGGCGCCGGCCTGCTGCCGTCGAATCACTATCTGGCGGTGATGATCGATTATCTGTTCCAGCATCGTCCCGACTGGCCGGCCACGGCAGCGGTCGGCAAGACCGTGGTCAGCAGCCGCATGATCGACTTCGTTACTGCCCGGCTCGGACGACCGCTGGCCGAAATGCCGGTCGGTTTCAAGTGGTTCGTCGATGGATTGTTCGACGGCACGCTCGGCTTCGCCGGTGAGGAAAGCGCCGGCGCCGCCTTCCTGCGCCGTGACGGCAGTCCGTGGAGCACCGACAAGGACGGCATCGCGCCGGCGCTGCTGGCGGCGGAAATCACCGCGCGCCTGCAGCGTGATCCGGGCGAAGCCTATGCCGCGCTGGCGGCGGAATTCGGGGCACCGGCGTATCAGCGCTTCGACGCGGCGGCGACACCGGAACAGAAGCGGGCGCTGGCGAATTTCCCGGCGGCGCGAGTCGAAGCCGGCGTACTGGCGGGCGAACCGATCGACAGTGTGCTGACCCATGCGCCAGGCAACGGTGCGCCGTTCGGCGGCGTCAAGGTAATCGCCGCGAGTGGCTGGTTCGCGGCGCGTCCGTCCGGCACAGAGGACATTTACAAAATCTATGCCGAAAGCTTTCGTGGCGCTGATCATCTGCGGCGTATCGTCGATGACGCCAGGGCCATTGTCGGCGATGCGCTGGCCACTCCGGACGCATCGACGCTCGCCTGATACGGGTCGGGAGGGCGGCGCATCACGGGAAAAGTAACCGGGAGTAAAAAAGCTGACTCGACCGGCCGTGCGGTGTTCTAATTTTCACCGTAAACGTGGAAGAGGAGCCGCCATGAAACGAATCCTGACGCTGCTGGCGCTGGTCGCGCTCGGTGGCTGCGCAGTGGTACCGTATGACGGTGCCTATTATTCGACCGATCCGTATGAGACGGTGTACGCCGCGCCACCAGCCTATGCGCCGGCTTATGTCGGCCCGCCGGTGTATTTCGGCTTTGGCCTGGATTACCGCAGTGGCGGCAGACACTATCGCCCACATCCGCATCCGGGCGCGCACCGCCCGCATCCGGCATTTCGTGGTCCGCATCCCGGCTTCCGTGGCGGCCATCATGGCCGGGCTCGGCCCGGCGGGCCGCGCGGTGGCGGGCCTCGCGGTCCGCATCGGCGTTGATCCTGATCCCGCCCGATACGATTTTCCTTCCCTTTTTGCCAGCCTGAATCGCTAGCATCCGCCGCCGGAGGATTGCGTTCCGGTTTAAACAGGACTATATTGGTCCTGTTTAAAACAGCAAGGCAGCCGCGATGTTGCGAATGAGCAAACTGGCCGATTACGGCACCGTGATCCTGACCACGATGCTGCAGGAGCCGGAGCGCGCCCGCAGCGCCGGCGAAATCGCCGCCGTGATACGGGTGCCGGCCACCACCGTCAGCAAGATCCTGAAAATCCTGGCGCGCGAGGGCTTGGTGGTGTCGCTGCGCGGCGCCAAGGGCGGGTATGCGCTGGCGCGTCCGTCCAGCGAGATTTCGATGGCGGAAGTGATCGAGGCGATGGATGGTCCGATCGGCGTCACCGAATGCAGCATCACGCCCGGACTGTGCAGCCAGGAAAAGGGCTGCCCGGTGCGCGCCAACTGGCAGCGGGTCAACCGCATCGTGCTGCAGTCGCTGCAGCAGATCACGCTGGATCAGATGATTCAACCGGTGGCCGAGACAGTGGACCTCAGCAGTCTTCGCAAACGGCGACCGCTGTTGAACCGGATGAATGGAGAACAGGCATGAGCGAGGCAGCCACCAGCAATCTGAATATCTTGCTGGACACCGATTACCAGCACGGCTTCGTCACCGACATCGAGGCCGACAGCGTGCCGCGCGGCTTGAGCGAAGAAACGATCCGCCTGATCTCGGCGCGCAAGAACGAGCCGCCCTTCATGCTGGAGTGGCGCCTGAAGGCGTACCGGCACTGGCTGACCATGCAGGAGCCGGACTGGTCGAGCGTCGAGTATCCGCCGATCGACTATCAGGACATCATCTACTATTCGGCGCCGAAATCGCTGAAGGCGGGGCCGAAAAGCCTGGACGAAGTCGATCCGGAACTGCTGAAGACCTATGAAAAGCTCGGCGTGCCGCTGAAGGAACGGGAGATGCTGGCCGGCGTCGCGGTCGATGCGGTGTTCGACAGCGTGTCGGTCGGTACCACCTTCAAGGACAAGCTGGCCGAACTCGGCATCATCTTCGGTTCGTTTTCGGACGCGGTGCGCGACCATCCCGACCTGGTGCAGAAGTATCTCGGTTCGGTGGTGCCGGCCGGCGACAATTTCTTCGCGGCGCTGAATTCGGCGGTGTTTACCGACGGCTCGTTCTGCTACATCCCGCCGGGCGTGCGCTGCCCGATGGAGTTGTCCACCTATTTCCGCATCAACGCCAAGGACACCGGCCAGTTCGAGCGCACGCTGATCATCGCCGACGAAGGCGCCTACGTCAGCTACCTGGAAGGCTGCACCGCGCCGATGCGCGACGAAAACCAGCTGCACGCGGCGGTGGTCGAGCTGGTGGCGCTGGACAATGCGCGCATCAAGTATTCGACCGTGCAGAACTGGTACCCGGGCGACAAGGATGGCAAGGGCGGCATCTACAACTTCGTCACCAAGCGCGGTGATTGCCGTGGCAAGAAATCGCAGATTTCCTGGACCCAGGTCGAAACCGGTTCGGCGATCACCTGGAAATATCCGAGCGTGCTGCTGCGCGGTGACGATTCGGTCGGCGAATTCCATTCGGTGGCGCTGACCAACAATTTCCAGCAGGCCGATACCGGCTCGAAGATGATCCACATCGGCCGCAATACGCGCTCCACCATCATCTCGAAAGGCATTTCCGCCGGCCGTGGCCAGCAGACCTATCGCGGGCTGGCCAAGATACTGAAGCCGGCCGAGGGCGCGCGCAACTACACGCAGTGCGATTCGCTGCTGCTGGGGGATCGTTGCGGCGCGCATACCTTCCCGTACATCGAGGTGCGCAACCCGAGCGCGCGCGTCGAGCACGAGGCGTCCACGTCGCGTATCGGCGAAGACCAGCTGTTCTATTGCCGGCAGCGCGGCATTTCGGCGGAAGACGCGGTGTCGATGATCGTCAACGGCTTCTGCAAGGACGTATTCAAGGAGCTGCCGATGGAATTCGCGGTGGAAGCGCAAAAGCTTTTGTCGGTGAGCCTGGAAGGCTGCGTCGGTTGAGAAGAACCCATCATCAGGAAACAACATGCTGGAAATCAAGAATCTGCAAGTCCGCGTCGAGCAAAAGCCGATCCTGCAAGGACTCGATCTGACCGTGAACGCCGGTGAGGTCCACGCGATCATGGGGCCGAACGGTTCCGGCAAGAGCACGCTGGCGCAAGTGCTGGCCGGCCGCGACAACTTCGAAGTCACCGGCGGCAGCGTCAGTTATCTCGGCCAGGACCTACTGGCGCTGGCGCCGGAAGTGCGCGCGCGCGAGGGGATTTTCCTCGGCTTCCAGTATCCGGTCGAAATTCCCGGCGTATCCAACGTCTACCTGCTGAAGGCGGCGCTGAACAACATCCGCAAGCATCACGGCCTGCCGGAGCTGGATGCGTTCGAGTTCATGAACCTGATCAAGCAGAAGATGAAGCTGATGGAAATGAACCAGGAGCTGCTGTACCGCTCGGTCAACCAGGGATTTTCCGGTGGTGAAAAGAAGCGCAACGAAGTGCTGCAGATGGCGGTGCTGGAACCGAAGCTGGCGTTGCTCGACGAAACCGACTCCGGTCTCGACATCGACGCGCTGCAGATCGTCGCGCGCGGCATCAATGCGCTGCGCAGCCCGGAGCGGGCGATCGTCATGGTGACGCATTACCAGCGGCTGCTGGATTACGTGGTGCCGGATTTCGTCCATGTGCTGTCGAAAGGGCGGATCATCAAATCCGGCGGCAAGGAGCTGGCGCTGGAACTGGAACAGCGCGGCTACGGCTGGCTGGAGCCGAACCCGGTAGCCGCTCCGGCGCGCGCCGGAGCCAACGGAGCGGCGGCATGAAGAACCCGGAAGCGGTCGAACGCATGCTGGCCGACCATGCGCTGATCGGCGCATCGCTGCCCGGTGCCGGCCTGCCGTGGCTGGCGCGCGAGCGCGAGGAGGCGCTGGCCCGGTTCGCGACCAGCGGTTTCCCGACCACCCATGACGAGGACTGGAAATACACCAGCGTCGCACCGATCCTGCGCCAGGCGCTGGTCGCTGGCGCCAGTGTCGGCGATGCAGATGCGGCCGCCGGTCTGATCGCCGCGCTGCAACTGGAACCGCAGGCCGGGCACTGGCTGGTGTTCGTCGATGGCCACCATGCGCCGCAGCTGTCCAGCCTGAAGCCGCTGCCGGCCGGCGTCGTGCTCGGCAGTCTGGCGCGTGCGCTGGAACAGGAACCGACGCAACTGGCGCCGCATCTGTCGGCGCTGACCGGTCAGACCGTGTTCGGCGACCTGAACACCGCGTTCATGGCCGATGGCGCGTATCTGTATCTGCCGGACGGCGCCGAGGTCGAGGAGTCGGTCCATCTGCTGTTCTTGACTACACAGAGCGGTGTCGCGCTGCATTCGCGCAATCTGCTGATCGCCGGTGCCGGCGCGCGCGCCACCGTGATCGAACACCATGCGGGTGTTGCTGGCGCGGTATATCTGCACAACGTGCTTACCCAGATCGCACTCGCCGAAAACGCCGCGATCGGCCATTACAAGCTGCAGCAGGAATCGGCGCAAGCATTCCACGTCGCCGGTATTCATGCCAGCCAGCAGCAGGGCAGCCGCTTCGAGTCGCATTCGATCTCGCTCGGCGCGCGGCTGGCGCGCAACGACATCGCCACCGTCTTTCAGGCGGAAGGCTGCGATGCCACGCTGAACGGCCTGTATCTGGCAGCGGACGGCCAGCATGTCGATCACCATACGCTGGTCGATCATGCGGCACCGGCCGGCAGCAGCCGCGAATACTATCGCGGCGTGCTGGATGGTGCGGCACGGGCGGTGTTCAACGGCAAGGTGATCGTCCGGCCAGGGGCGCAAAAGACCAATGCGCAGCAGAGCAACCACAACCTGCTGCTGTCGTGCGATGCCGAAATCGACACCAAGCCGCAGCTGGAAATCTACGCCGACGACGTGCAATGCACGCACGGCGCCACGGTCGGCCAGATCGACGAACAGCAGCGTTTCTACCTGCGTTCGCGCGGCATCGACGATGCGGTGGCGCAGGCGCTGCTGGTACATGCCTTCGCGCATGACGTGGTCGAACGGATCGGTGTGCCGTCGCTGCGGCAGCGCCTGGAGCAGATACTGCTGGCGCGGTTGCCGCAGGCCGGGCACTTGGGAGAAGCGGCATGAGGATGGATGGCGAACGGCTGCTGCATCCGGCCGCGGTGGACGACTGGCGGCGCGATTTTCCGCTGCTGCGCGAAACCGTGCGCGGCAAGCCGCTGGTCTATCTGGACAACGGCGCCACCACGCAAAAGCCGCAGGCGGTGATCGATGCCGAGGTGCGTTATTACCAGCATGTGAATGCCAACGTGCATCGCGGCGTGCATCATCTGAGCCAGCGTGCCACCGACGACTATGAAGCGGCGCGCGCTACCGTGCGGACCTTCCTGAACGCCGCCAGCGAGCGCGAAATCGTGTTCGTGCGCGGCACCACCGAGGCGATCAATCTGGTGGCGCAGAGTCATGCGCGGCCGCGCCTGCGGCCGGGCGACGAAATCCTGGTCAGCGCGATGGAGCATCACTCCAACATCGTGCCGTGGCAGATGGTGTGCGCGCAGACCGGCGCCGTGCTGAAAGTGATTCCGATCAGCGATGCCGGCGAACTGGACCTGGATGCCTGTGCCGGCCTGCTCGGCGTGCGTACCCGGCTGATGGCGGTCACGCATCTGTCGAACGCGCTCGGCAGCATCGCGCCGGTCGAAAAGCTGATCGGCATGGCGCATGCCGCCGGCGTCCCGGTATTGCTCGACGGCGCGCAGGCGATCGCGCACCTGCAGGTCGACGTGCGCGCGCTCGATTGCGATTTTTATGCATTTTCCGGCCACAAGATCTACGGGCCGACCGGCATCGGTGTGCTGTACGGCAAGGAGGCGCTGCTGGAAGCGATGCCGCCCTATCAGGGCGGCGGCGACATGATCCGTTCGGTGTCCTTCGAAAAAACCGAGTACAACGAACTGCCGTACAAGTTCGAGGCCGGCACGCCCAACATCGCCGGCGCCATCGGTCTCGGTGCCGCGCTCGATTACGTGTCGGAGCTCGGCCTGGAAACCATCGGCGCGCACGAGCGCGATCTGCTCGAATATGCGACGCCGCTGCTGGCGGAGGTGCCGGGTCTGCGCATCGTCGGCAGCGCTGCCGACAAGGCCAGCATCCTGTCGTTTACGATGACCGGCGTGCATCCGCACGACATCGGCACCATCCTCGATCACGATGGCATCGCGATCCGCGCCGGCCACCATTGCGCGATGCCGGTGATGAAGCGTTTCGGGCTCACGGGTACCGCGCGCGCCTCGTTCGCGCTGTACAACACGCGCGCCGAGGTCGATGCGCTGGCGGCCGGCCTGCGCAAGGTTGCGGAGATGTTTCAACGATGAGCGATCTGCGAGAGCTGTATCAGGAAGTGATCTTCGATCACTACCGCAAACCGCGCAATTGCCATGAGATGGCCTGCGCCAACCACCACGCCGAGGGCCACAATCCGCTGTGCGGCGACGAGGTCAAGGTCTACCTGCAGGTGGAGGATGGCGTGATCCGCGATGTCAGTTTTTCCGGCAGCGGCTGCGCGATTTCGACGGCGTCGGCGTCGCTGATGACCGAGGCGATGAAAGGCCGGAAAGTGGAAGAGGTCGAACATCTGTTCCAGGAATTCCACCAGATGGTGACCGGCGCCGACGACGCTCCGCACGAAGACCTCGGCAAGCTGGAAGTGCTGGCCGGCGTGCGCGAATTCCCGACCCGCGTCAAATGCGCGACGCTGGCCTGGCACACGTTGCAGGCGGCGCTGAAGGATCAATCGCAACCGATCACCACGGAGTAGGCCATGAACGTTTCCGAACAGCCGGACCCTGCATCGCCGCAGGTCGACGAGGAGCAGTTGCGGCAGAACCTGATCGCTGCGCTGCGCACCATCTACGACCCGGAAATCCCGGTCAACATCTACGATCTCGGACTGATCTACGAAATGCAGATCGACCCGCAGGGGGACGTGGCGATTGAAATGACGCTGACCGCGCCGGCCTGTCCGGTTGCCGGCACCTTTCCGGCCACGGTCGAGGAGCGCTTGTCGGAAGTGCCGGGCGTGGCCAGCGTGCGGGTCGAACTGGTCTGGGAGCCGGCCTGGAGCATCGACATGCTGAGCGAGGAAACCCGGCTCGAACTCGGCCTGCTGTAAGGCCATCCGCGCCATGCAACTGATTCTTCCGCAACCGGCGCCGCCACTGCCGCCGCCGTCCTCGTTTCCGCCGCAACGGCCGGCCGAGGCCAGCCCGCTGGCGCGCTTCGCGCTGTTCGCCGGCGTACCGGCGCTGTTGTTGGCGCAACTGGCGCCGGAGGTCACGCGCCAGCAGCATCAGGGCGGCGAGCATCTGTGGTACGCCGGCGATCCTGCGCGCCACCTCACGCTGATCGAGCACGGCATCGTCGAGATCGAGCGCACCCGGCGCTCCGGCGATGGCGTCGTGCTCGGCCTGTTCGGTGCCGGCCAGAGCGTCGGCCTGCCGGCGGCGCTGGCCGGCACCGCCTATCCGGCCGATGCGCTGGCGCTGGGCGATCAGGTCGAGGTGGTGCGGATACGCGCGGCGGCGGTGCAGCAGTTGATGCAGCGTCACCTGCCGTTCGCGCTGGCGGTGAATCGCGCGCTGCTGCAGCACAACGCGGCGCTGCGGACGTCAATCGAAATCCTTGGCGCCGGCGCGGTGCCGAAGCGGCTGGCGGCGCTGTTCCTGTTTCTCGGCCGCCGCTTTGGTTCCACCGATGCCGGCGGCTGCCTGCATATCCACCTGTCGTTGACGCGTGAACAGATCGGCCGCCTGGTCGGCGCCCGTGTCGAAACCGTGATCCGTATCATCAGCCGCTGGCAGAAGGCCGGCTGGGTCAGCGGCGCGCGCGGCGGCATCGCCATCGCCCGCGTCGACATGCTGCAGCGGATGGCCGACGCCGGCTGACCGGATCGCCGGTGCCACGCCGGTACGGTTTCAACGCTGCAGCAGATGCAGCTTGTCCTTCACCTCGGCCCATTCCTCGGCTTCCGGCAAGGCCGGCTTCTTGCGCACGATCGGCTCCCAGCGCGCCGCCAGTTCGGCATTCAGACCGATGAAATGCTGCTGGTTGGCCGGCACGTCCTCGTCGGCGAAGATCGCGTTGACCGGACATTCGGCCACGCACAGCGCGCAGTCGATGCAATCCTCGGCCGCAATCACCAGGAAATTCGGCCCTTCGCGGAAGGCATCGACCGGGCAGACCTCGACGCAGTCGGTGAATTTGCATTTGACGCAGCTTTCGGTCACTACGAAGGTCATGGCGATGGACTCCAGCGGGTATTCGACGGCACCCAGCATAGGAAAGCGGCCGGCGCGGCGCCATGACAATCGTCATTTTCACCGGCGCGCACAGCGCCTACGATGACGGCATCGTCTCCACTTTTTCCAGACCGACCGCCATGAAATATCCGAGCTTCTTCGACCGGGCGCCAACCGTTACCGTGCGGGACGAACTGGCGCAACTGCTCGGCGCCGCCGAGGATGGCCTGATCACCTATCGTTACGTCGATGCGGTGCGGTTGGCCGGCCATTCCTGCCCGACCGTGGCTGGCGCCTGGCTGCTGACGCGGCGCGCGCTGCAACTGCTGTATCCGGAGCAGCTGCCGCAACGCGGCGGTGTGCGCGTCGAGTTTTCGGCGCCGGCCGGGCAGGGCGTGATCGGCGTCATCGCCAGCATCGCCACGCTGCTCACGGGCGCTGCCGGCGTCGGTGGTTTCAAGGGTATTGGCGGTCGTCACAGCCGGCGCGATCTGCTGCGGGACGGTGTCGGTTTCGACGGCGAGGCACGCTTTACCCGGCTGGATAACGGCAGCGCGGTTGAACTCGGCATGGACATGGGCAAGGTGCCGCTCGATGCGCGCGCGCTGCCGTTGTTGCAGCGGATTCTGGCGGGCGCCGCGAATGCGGCGGAAACCGCCGAATTCGGCCGCCTGTGGCAGCAGCGGGTGCGGGCGATCCTGATCGATCACGCGGACGATCCGGAACTGGTGTTCGCCACCGACTGAATCCGCCGGCTATCGAGCAAAAACGGGAGGGTCACATGTTTGGTCGCAAGCACAAGCGCCGGTTGGCGGCGGCGCTGGAAGACAAGCGCCGACTCACCGCCGAACTGGATACGGCGCGCGCGCAGCTGGCGGCGGCGCAGGAACGGCAAGGCATTGCCGAGGGCGTGTTCGCCAGCCTGGCGGGTTTCGGCGAATCGCTGCAGGGCATTCGCCGTTCGTTCGAGCGCGTCGCGGCGACGCTGAACGAGGGCAAACAATCGGTGCTGCAGGCGTCGGCCGAATCGGCCGAACATCGCGGCGCGTTGCAGGACATTTCCGGCAAGCTGCACGCGATGTTCGGCTACATCGGCGACGCCGCCGCCCGCGTCGAGCGGCTGAACCAGCGCGTCGGCGAAGTCGGCGGCATCATCGCCTCGATACGCGAGATCGCCGATCAGACCAACCTGCTGGCGCTGAACGCGGCGATCGAGGCGGCGCGCGCCGGCAGCCACGGCAAGGGCTTCGCCGTGGTCGCCGAAGAAGTGCGCAAGCTGGCGCAGCGTACCGCCGGCGCCACCGGCGACATCGCCGCGCTGATCGGCGACATCCGCAACGAAGCCGGCGCTACCGCCACGCTGATGCAGGACGGCGCGCGCGATGCCGAACGCTTCAGCAATGACAGCCGCGCGGCGATGCACGGCATGCAGCGTCTGCTCGACCTGTCGCAGCAGATGGAGGCGGCGATCGCCTCGTCGGCGCTGCTCGGCAACCTGGAACTGGCCAACATCGACGAACTGGCAATGAAGCTGGAGGTGTACAAGGTCTTCATGGGCAGCTCGCGGATCGGACCGCAGGATTTGCCGGACGACACCGAATGCGGCGTCGGCCAGTGGTACTACGCCGGCGAAGGCCGGCTGAAGTATTCCGGCCAGGCGCTGTATCGCAAGCTGGAGGCGCCGCACCGGGCGCTGCATCAGCAGGCGCGGCGCGCGCTGGAACGCTACTACGCCGGCGACTATCCGGCCGCCCTGACCGCGCTGGCGGCGATGGAAGCCGCCAATCTGGCGGTGATGGCCGGTCTGGAGAAACTGCTGGCCAGCCGCGCCCCGGCGGCGTTGCCGGCACGCCATGCCGCCACCGTGCCGGCAGCCAATACGGCGACGCGCCTGCGACTGGCCTGACGCATCTTTAAGTTTCCGTTAACTCTGGCGGCCTAGCATGATGGCCGCCGCTGTCGTTTCGCCGCCGGCGCGGCCGGATTACACTGTGCGGCTCGAACTCGGGACATACGGAGCAGGGCGCGATGCGGATTTTGCTGGTGGAAGACGACGAGATGATCGGCGACAGCGTGCGCAAGGGGCTGCGCCAGGACGGCTTTTCGGTCGACTGGGTGCGCGACGGCCAGGCAGCGGCGCTGGCCGCCGGCGATTCCGGCTACCGGCTGATGCTGCTCGATCTCGGCCTGCCGAAGAAGGGCGGGCTGGAGGTGCTGAAGGCGATGCGCGCCGCCGGCAATGCGCTGCCGGTGCTGATCCTGACCGCGCGCGATGCGGTGGCCGACCGCGTCGCCGGGCTGGATGCCGGTGCCGACGACTATCTGATCAAGCCCTTCGATCTGGAAGAACTCGGCGCGCGGATGCGCGCGCTGCTGCGCCGGCAATCCGGCCGGGCGCAGCCGCTGATCCAGCTTGGCACGTTGACGCTCGATCCGGCCGCGCATGAAGTGCGCCAGGATGGCCGGCCGGTCAGCCTGTCGGCGCGCGAATTCGCGTTGCTGCACGCCTTTCTGGAGCGTCCCGGCACGGTGTTTTCGCGCGCCCGGCTGGAGGAAAAGTTGTACGGCTGGAACGAGGAAGTGGAGAGCAACACGGTCGAGGTCTACATCCATGCGCTGCGCAAGAAGCTCGGCGCCGACCTGATCAAGAACGTCCGTGGGGTCGGCTACATGGTGCCGGCGCGGCGGCAAGAACCATGAGGACGCGATGAATTCGATGCGCCGCACCCTGCTGCTGTGGCTGTCGGCCGGCTTGGCGGCGTCGGTGCTGCTGGCCGCCGGCCTGCTGTACGTGCAGGCGCGCAACGAGGCCGGCCAGCTGTTCGACTACCAGATGAAGCAGCTGGCGGCATCGCTGCCGGATCAGGCGTTCGCGCCGCTGGCGCCGCAGCGCGCCGAGCGGCTGGCGCGCGAGGAAGACATCGTGATCCAGATCTGGGACAGCACCGGCCTGCGCATCTACCGTTCGCACCGGCAGATGGAATTGCCGCAGCGCGCCGAACTCGGCTTTTCCGACATCGTCGTGCACGGCAATCGCTGGCGCGTCTACAGCACCCAGCTTGGCGGCACCGTGGTGCAGATCGCCCAGCCGGATTCGGCGCGCAGCGAGATCGCCGCGCAGATGGCGCTGAAGACGGTGGCGCTGCTGTTGCTGCTGCTGCCGCTGCTGGGCGCGATCATCTGGGTCACGGTCGGGCGCGGGCTGGCACCGCTGCGGCGGGTTGCGCGCGAAGTCGAGGCACGCGACGCCGGCACGCTGCGGGCCATCCCGGAAACCGGCCTGCCGCAGGAAATCCGGCCGCTGACAGCCGCGCTGAACGATCTGCTGGCACGGCTCGGGCATGCGATGGAAGCGCAGCGCGCCTTCGTCGCCGATGCCGCGCACGAACTGCGCACGCCGCTTGGCGCATTGAAGCTGCAAATCCAGCTGGCCGAACGCGCCGCCGACGCCGACGAGCGGCAAGCCGCCTTTGCTGACCTGAAGCGCGGACTGGAACGGGCGATACATCTGGTCCAGCAATTGTTGACGCTGGCGCGGCAGGAGCCGGGCATCTACGAGGCGGCGCGCCAACTGGTCGATCTGCGGCGGCTGGCGCACAGCGTGGTCGGCGATTTCGCACTGGCCGCCGACGCGCGCGGCATCGATCTCGGCATCGCCGATGCGGCCGCGCCGACCGATGCGCCGGCTGACATCGAAGGCGACGCCGACGCGCTGCGCATCCTCGCCAACAACCTGGTCGACAACGCGCTGCGCCATACGCCGGCCGGCGGCCGCATCGACCTGTCGGTGCAGGCCGACGCCGAGGCCGTGACGCTGGTCGTCGAGGATAGCGGCCCGGGCATCGCGCCAGCCGATCTGGAGCGGGTGTTCGACCGCTTCTATCGCGCCGACGGCCAGGGCGGCGGCAGCGGACTGGGACTGGCGATCGTGCGCCAGATCGCCGCCGCGCACGACGCCGAGGCGACGCTGGAAAACACCGGCCACGGCTTGCGCGCGCAGGTGCGTTTCAAGCGCAGGCCGTCCGAGCCTGTTGTTCCTGAGTAGGCCGGAACCCAACGTCTTTGCTTAATCGATATATCGCGGTTCCTGGTGCGGACGGACGAACGCCACTGGGTTCCGGCTTGAAGCATGCCGGAACGACAGGGAGTGGGGAGGTTGGCGGGGTGGTGGGGATGGCGCGGCGCAGCGATCGCTCCGGCTGTAAGCCGCTGGCTTTCCACCTTGTCGTTCCGGCGCAGGCCGGAACCCAGTGTCTTTGGCCGATCAACCTATAGTGGCTCCTGGCGCGAACGGATCAACGCCGCTTCCCAGGCGGGCACTGCGCCGCCGGGTTTCGGCTTCTGCCGGAAGGACGGCAAAAGATCGGTAATTTCAAAAACAGGGGGGTATGTGCAAATTTATCAATGTGCATGCCCACCATAGGCTACCATCAAGGGGAGTATATGAGTAACCCATTACGGCAGCAGCGCCGCCAGCTCCTGCGCGCCGCGCAGCAGCACCGGCAGGAACTCCTCCTCCATCTGCTTGCGCGGCACGCGCGCGGCCTGGGCGCCGACGTTCAGCGCGGCCGTCACGCGGCCGGAGGCGCCGCGCACCGGCACCGCGATCGAGCGCAGGCCGGCTTCCAGTTCTTCCTCGACGATCGCGTAGCCGGACTGGCGCACGCCGGCCAGCACCTCGCGCAGCCGCTGTTCCGATACCACGGTGCGCTCGGTGAACGGTTTCAGTTCGACCCGACCCAGATAGGCCTGCAGTTCGTCGTCCGGCAGGTGCGCCAGCATCGCCCGGCCGAGCGAGGTGCAGTAGGCCGGCAGCCGGCTGCCGGCGTTCAGCGCGATCGACATGATGCGCGAGGTGGCGGCGCGGGCGATGTAGAGCACGTCGTTGCCGTCCAGCACCGCCAGCGACGAGGATTCGTGCAGCGTGCGGCTGATGTCGTTCAGGCAGGGCTGCGCGGTCACTGCCAGCGGCGTCGATGACAGGTAGGAATAGCCGAGCGTCAGGATCTTCGGCGTCAGCGAAAAATTGTTGGCTTCCGAATCGGCGTAGCCGAGCTGGCGCAGCGTATGCAGGCAGCGCCGCACCGCCGCGCGCGGAATCCCGGTCTTGTGGCTGATCTGGGCGATCGTCAGGCTGCGGCGTTGCTCGCCGAAGGCGCGGATCACCGCCAGCCCGCGCGCCAGCGAGGTCATGAAGCTGGGGTCGGTCAGCGCGTCGATTTCTTCGGCGATGCTGGGAGCCTTCGGCGCGGCGGCGGGTTTTTCGGCGGACAGGGGCATGGCGGCGGGTTCGATGTCGGGCGGCGGCAAGGGCGATGCGGCCGGCCCACATTAGTTCGTTGATCGCACAGCGTCAATCGGTTTCGCCGCGCTGGCGGGCGCGCTTGACGCTGGGGGAGGCTTGTGGCTACACTCCATTATGTTCTATAAACAGACATTTGTGCGATTGTCGCACAAACAACAAGGGCGCGATACCCTGGCCCAACCGGGCGGCCACCCTGGCCCGGCCATCAACGCCGCACCATGATCGACAAGATTTCCGATTCGCCGCAGGCGGCGCTGGCGGACATCCACGACGGCGCCACCGTGATGATCGGCGGCTTTGGCAACGCCGGCATGCCGGCCGCGCTGATCGACGCGCTGATCGAGCAGGGCGCGCGCGACCTGACCATCGTCAACAACAATGCCGGCAACGGCGACACCGGGCTGGCGGCGCTGTTGAAGGCCAGGCGGGTGAAGAAGATCATCTGCTCGTTTCCGCGCCAGGTCGATTCGCACGTGTTCGACGCGCTCTACCGCGCCGGCGAGATCGAGCTGGAACTGACGCCGCAGGGTAATCTGGCCGAGCGCATCCGCGCCGCCGGCGCCGGCATCGGCGGTTTCTTCACGCCGACCGGCTACGGCACCTTGCTGGCCGAGGGCAAGGAAACCCGCGAGATCGACGGCCGCCATTACGTGCTGGAGTCGCCGATCCATGCCGACTTCGCGCTGATCAAGGCGCATCGCGGCGACCGCTGGGGCAATCTGGTGTACCGCAAGACCGCGCGCAACTTCGGCCCGATCATGGCGATGGCGGCCAGGTGCGCAATCGCCCAAGTCGATGAGGTGGTCGAACTCGGCGTGCTCGATCCGGAAGTAATCGTCACGCCCGGCATCTTCGTGCAGCGGGTGGTGCCGGTAAGCACGGAGGACGCCCGATGAAACGCCTGACCCGCGACCAGATCGCCGAATGCGTGGCCCGCGACATTCCCGAGGGCGCCTACGTCAATCTCGGCATCGGCTTGCCGACGCTGGTGGCGACCCACCTGCCGGCCGAACGCGAAATCTTCCTGCACAGCGAAAACGGCCTGCTCGGCATGGGGCCGCCGCCGGCGCCGGGCGCCGAGGACCCGGACCTGATCAACGCCGGCAAGCAGCCGGTGACGCTGTTGACCGGTGGCGCCTATTTCCACCATGCCGATTCGTTCGCGATGATGCGCGGCGGCCATCTCGACATCTGCGTGCTGGGCGCGTTCCAGGTATCCGCCAGCGGCGATCTGGCCAACTGGCATACCGGCGCGGCCGATGCGATTCCGGCGGTCGGCGGCGCAATGGACCTGGCGGCCGGCGCCAGGCAGGTGTTCGTGATGATGGAACACCTGACCAAGTCCGGCGCCAGCAAGATCGTCGAACGCTGCGACTATCCGCTGACCGGCGTCGGCTGCGTCAACCGCATCTATACCGACCTGGCGGTGCTGGAAGTGACGCCGGCCGGGCTGGCGGTGCGGGCCATCGTCGGCGATCTGCCGTTCGACGAACTGCAGCGTCTGACCGGCGTGCCGCTGCTGCCGCCGGATGCCGGATAATCCTCATCAACGATTTCCTTTTCTTTCATCACCAACCACCAAGACCATGAAACACGCATTCATCTGTGACGCCATCCGCACTCCGATCGGCCGCTACGGCGGCGCCCTGAAAGACGTGCGCGCCGACGACCTCGGCGCCATCCCGCTGCGCGCGCTGATCGAGCGCAACCCCGGTGTCGACTGGGCGGCGGTGGACGACGTGCTGTTCGGCTGCGCCAACCAGGCCGGCGAAGACAACCGCAACGTCGCCCGCATGTCGGCGCTGCTGGCCGGTTTGCCGGCGGAAGTCGGCGGTGCCACCATCAACCGTCTGTGCGGCTCCGGCATGGACGCGGTCGGCAGCGCCGCGCGCTCGATCGCCGCCGGGGAAAACGGCCTGATGATCGCCGGTGGCGTCGAATCGATGACGCGCGCGCCGTTCGTGATGGGCAAGGCCGACAGCGCCTTCTCGCGCAACGCGGCGATCTACGACACCACGATCGGCTGGCGTTTCGTCAATCGCCTGATGAAGGCGCAGTACGGCGTCGATTCGATGCCGGAAACCGCCGAAAACGTCGCCGACGATTACAAGATCAACCGCGAAGACCAGGACCGCTTCGCGCTGGCCAGCCAGGCCAAGGCCGCCGCCGCCCAACAGAACGGCGCGCTGGCCGAGGAAATCACGCCGGTGACGATCCCGCAGAAGAAGGGCGATGCGGTCGTGGTGACGCAGGATGAGCATCCACGCGCCACCAGCATCGAAGCGCTGGCCAAGCTGAAGCCGATCGTGCGGCCGGACGGCACCGTCACCGCCGGCAACGCCTCCGGCGTCAACGACGGCGCCTGCGCGCTGCTGCTGGCTTCGGAAGAGGCGGCGGCACGGCACGGGCTGAAGCCGATGGCGCGCATCGTCGGCATGGCCACCGCCGGCGTGGCGCCGCGCGTGATGGGCATCGGCCCGGCGCCGGCCTCGCAGAAGCTGCTGCAGCGGCTCGGCCTGAAGATCGACCAGATGGACGTGATCGAACTGAACGAAGCCTTCGCCGCCCAGGGGCTGGCGGTGCTGCGCATGCTCGGCGTTGCCGACGACGACGCCCGCGTCAACCGCTACGGCGGCGCGATCGCGCTCGGCCATCCGCTCGGCATGAGCGGCGCGCGGCTGGTGACCACCGCCGCCTATCAGTTGCGAAAGACCGGCGGCCGCTACGCGCTGTGCACGATGTGCATCGGCGTCGGCCAGGGCATCGCGCTGGTGATCGAACGGGTATAAAGGCAGCAGAAACGCGGCGGGCCGGGCGCCCGCCGCGCGCAGTACGGGACGTTTCACGATAACGATACGCGGCACCCGATGCCGCGCAGGAGACCGAAATGCCGGAACCAGCGCAATACCGCCGCCCATGGCGCGGCACCCAGCCCGACTATCTGTATGAGCCGTATGCCTCGACCGTCAAGCGTTCGCCCGGCAAGCCGCTGATCATCCTGCCGCAATCATTGTCGGAAGTGACCGGCCCGGTGTTCGGCCATCAGGACGTGCGGCCCGAGGACAGCGACCTGACCCATCAGCATACCGGCGAACCGCTCGGCGAACGGATCATCGTCACCGGCCGCGTGCTCGATGAAAACGGCCGGCCGGTGCGCAACTCGCTGGTGGAAATCTGGCAGGCCAATTCCACCGGCCGCTATCCGCACAAGAACGACAACCACGACGCGCCGCTCGATCCGAATTTTTCCGGTGGCGGCCGCGCGCTGACCGACGAGGAAGGCCGCTACCGCTTCCTGACCATCAAGCCAGGCGCCTACCCGTGGGGCAATCACTACAATGCCTGGCGCCCGGCGCACATTCATTTCTCGCTGTTCGGCCAGGCGTTCGCCACGCGCCTGGTCACGCAGATGTATTTCCCCGGCGATCCGCTGCTGGATTTCGATCCGATGTACCAGGGCATTCCGGACGAACGGGCGCGCCGCCGCCTGATCTCGACGCTGGACTGGGAAGTCACCACGCCCGGCCATGCGCTCGGTTACCGCTTCGACATCATCCTGCGCGGCCGCAACGCCACGCCGATGGAGAAATGACATGAGCCTGCAAACCACCGCCTCGCAAACCATCGGTCCGTATCTGCACATCGGCACCGACTGGCTGAACACTGCCGATCTGGCCGATCCCGGCGTGCCGGGCGAACGCATCGTGCTGCAGGGCTGCCTGCTGGACGGCGACGGCAAGCCGGTCACCGACGGCCTGATCGAATTGTGGCAGGCCGATGCCGACGGCCACTACGCCCATCCCGACGATCCGGCGTATGTGCCGGGCCAAAGCGGCTTTCGCGGTTTCGGCCGGGTGCCGACCGACGGCCAGGGCCGGTTCCGCTTCACCACCATCAAGCCGGGCCGGGTGGCCGGCGCCGGTGGCCGGCCGCAGGCGCCGCACATCATGGTCAACGTGTTCGCGCGCGGGCTGTTGAAGCAGTTGAGCACGCGCGTGTATTTTCCGGACGGCGCCGGCAACGACGACGACCCGGTGCTGGCGCAGGTGCCGGCCGGACGGCGCCCGACATTGATCGCCCGCGCCGGCGCCGAGGCCGGTGTGCTGGAATGGGACATCGTGCTGCAGGCCAGCGCCAGCCATCCGGACGAAACCGTGTTCTTCGACATCTGACCCGGCATCACCGTTTCGCCGCGCCATGAGTGTCGACCTGACCGCCGCGATGTTTTCCAGCGCCGCCATCGATGCGGCGTTCGGCGCCGATGCCTGCGTGCAGCGCATGCTCGATTTCGAGGCCGCGCTGGCACAGGCGGAAGCAGCGCATGGCGTGATTCCGCAGACCGCCGCTGCCGCCATCGCCGCTGCCTGCGACGCCAGCCGCATCGATCTGGAAGGGCTGGCGCAAGCCGCCGGCGCCGCCGGCAATCTGGCGATTCCGCTGGTCAGGCAACTGACCGCGCAGGTGGCGCAAAGCGACGCCGAAGCCGCCAAGTACGTGCACTGGGGCGCCACCAGCCAGGATGCGATCGACACCGGCATGGTGCTGCAGTTGCGCGATGCGCTGGAATCGATCGACGCCGATCTGGACGCGTTGTGCGGCGTGCTGGCGAGTCTGGCCGACACGCATCGCGCCACGGTCATGATCGGCCGCACCTGGCTGCAGCACGCGCTGCCGACCACCTTCGGACTGAAAGCGGCCAGCTGGCTGGATGGCCTGCTGCGCCAGCGCCAGCGGCTGGCGCAAGCGCGGCCGCGCCTGCTGGCGCTGCAGTTCGGCGGCGCCGCCGGCACGCTGGCCGGATTGGGCGCGCAGGGGCCGGCGGTGGCGGCGACGCTGGCCAAGCGGCTGCGGCTGCAACTGCCGGACCTGCCGTGGCACGGCCAGCGCGACCGCGTCGCCGAAGCCGGCGCGCTGCTGGGTCTGTTGACCGGCAGCCTCGGCAAGATCGCCCGCGACATTTCGCTGATGGCGCAGACCGAGGTCGGCGAGGCGGCCGAGCCGTCGGCGCCGGGACGCGGCGGCTCCTCGACGATGCCGCACAAGCGCAATCCGGTCGCCTGCGCCGCCACGCTGGCCGCCGCCACCCGCGTGCCGGGGCTGGTGGCGACGCTGTTGGCGGCGCAAGTGCAGGAGCACGAGCGCGCGCTCGGCGGCTGGCAGGCCGAATGGGACACGCTGCCGCAGATCGCCCGGCTGGCCGGCGCCGCGCTGCAGCAGATGCGGCAGGCGCTCGCAGGGCTGGAAATCGATGCGGCGCGGATGCGCGCCAATCTCGATCTGACGCGCGGCCTGATCATGGCCGAGGCGGTGACGCTGGCGCTCGGTGCTTCGCTCGGCCGCCAGCAGGCGCATGCGCGGGTGCAGCAGGCTTGCCAGCAGGCGCTCGCCGAAGGGCGACATCTGCGCGAGGTGCTGGCGACGGATGCCGCGCTGGCTGCCGCGTTGCCGCCGGCGCAGCTGGAAAAGCTGTTCCAGCCGGAAGCCTATCTCGGCGCCGCCAATGATTTCGTCGAGCGCGTGCTGCGGACCTGGCGCGCCGACCAGCGTACTGAACCACGATAAGGAGACAACCCATGCCGATGCTGCAAACCGCCAGCGCCAAGCTGCATTACCAACTCGAAGGGCGCGAGGATGCGCCGGTGCTGGTGCTGTCGAATTCGCTCGGCACCCATCTCGGCATGTGGGCGCCGCAGATGCCGCAACTGCTGCGGCACTTCCGCGTGCTGCGCCACGACACGCGCGGCCACGGCCAGTCCGAAGTGACGCCCGGCCCGTATTCGATCGCCCAGCTGGCCGATGACGTGGTGGCGCTGCTGGACGGACTCGGTATCGGCCGCGCGCATTTCTGCGGACTGTCGATGGGCGGCATGATCGGCCTGCAGCTTGGCTTGCGCCACGGCGATCGCATCGACCGGCTGGTGCTGTGCAATACCGCCGCCCGCATCCCGCCGCCGGAAGCCTGGAACGCCCGCATCGACAAGGTGCGCGCCGAAGGCATGGCGCCGGTGGCGGCGGCGGTGGCCGGGCGCTGGTTCACCGAGGGTTTCGTCAACCGCGAACCGGCGCGGGTCGATGAGGCGCGCCGGATGCTGCTGCACACCGCGCCGGAAGGCTACGTCGCCAATTGCGCGGCGGTGCGCGACATGGATCAGCGCGAGCAGCTGGCCGGCATCGCCGCGCCGACGCTGGTGATTGCCGGCAGCCAGGATCTGGCGACGCCGCCGCAGGATGGCCAGTTCCTGGCGCAGCGGATTGCCGGCGCGCGCTATCTGGAACTGGACGCCGCCCACCTGTCGAACTGGGAGCAGCCGGAGCGCTTCACCGCCGCCGTGGTGGAATTCCTCACCGCCTGACGATTCCCCTCCTTCAGCCAATCCGCGAAAGGACCATCATGGACGAACAGGAACGCCATGCCGCCGGCATGACGGTGCGGCGCGCGGTGCTGGGCGACGCCCACGTCGATCGCGCCCAGGCCAACCGCACGCCGCTGACCGGCGAATTCCAGGACCTGATCACGCGCTATGCCTGGGGCGAAATCTGGACCCGTCCCGGCCTGCCGCGCCATACCCGCAGCTTGCTGACGATCGCGATGATGGTGGCGCTGAACCGCGAGGAAGAGCTGAAGCTGCACCTGCGCGCCGCCGCCAACAATGGCGTCACGCGCGACGAGATCAAGGAAGTGCTGCTGCAGGCGGCGATCTACTGCGGCGTGCCGGCCGCCAATTCGGCTTTCCAGATGGCGCGGGAGATATTCGCGGCGATCGACGCGGCGCAGGGTTGATATCGATGGTGGTGGGCAGGGTTCGGGCTGTCGGGTGCCTGGAGCAGGCGCTTGATGGGTTTGTCGTTGCCGTGGTTTCAGGCGGGAACCCGGTGTCGTGCTGCAATGGAGTGCGTGTGCCTGATGGATGCGATGCAAACGCCACTGGGTTCCCGCCTGCGCGCACTACTGTCCGGAATAAATTTCCCCCTCATGAAGCGAAGAGTTGCGGCTGAATGGAGTTCAGGTATTCGGTCTGTCGTCGTCGTTTTCGGTATCGGGAT
>Ga0222422_100108_pt1 | contig 78981 bp, 64 predicted proteins | sample 3A1ome_FD_182469 | JGI IMG/M metagenome (GOLD analysis project Ga0222422, IMG submission 182469) | Enriched microbial communities from leaf-cutter ant dump, University of Wisconsin, Madison, United States - 3A110A (version 2) | ecosystem: Environmental > Terrestrial > Nest > Insects nest > Nest...
CCCAGTTCCTCATCGGCGACCGAGAAGACCTCCTGCGTGAGACGAAGCACGCGGGAGTAATGCTCGTCCGGGATGCCGAGGATGTTCATGATCACCTCGAGCGGATAATGCACGGCGATGTCGGAGACGAAATCGCATGTCCCGCCGGCGGCCCGCATGCGTTCGACGGTCTTTTTCGCGATGGCGCGAATCTCTTCTTCGCGCTTCCTGACGCTGCCCGGCTGGAACCATGCCTGGGTGAGCATCCGATACCGGCCGTGTTCGGGCGGGTCCATATAGACGATGCTACGGTGGACCTTCTCGGCGTCTTCGCCGCCTCCCGCGAGCTTTTGATACTCCTCTTCGGGCATCAGGACGGCGGACAGGTCGCCGCTGTGGAAAAGGCTGTTCTGCCGGCTGATCTCCATGATGTCCTGATATTTGGAGACGACCCAGAAGGGACGAAAACCGGGGACATCCGCAATGGCGAGCGGATATTGCGCGCGGATCGTCGCCAGCAGCTCGTGCAAGCCCGCCTCGTCCGCCCAGACAGCGGGGTCGGTCAGCCGGCTCGCCATGTCTGCCGGCAATTGCGGCGCATTGCCTTGCTCTTGGGGCTGCGTGACCAGATTTTGCGCCGACATCTCCCAACTCCTTTTCCTGTCGTGACGATTGGCGCCGCCTCGTTCCGTCATGGCGAATCTCTTTTGCGGCGCCGCCTATCCTTTACACCTTACACGTGTAAGTAACAATAGGCTATGCGAAGTTTCCGCAGATTTTAAGCGAGGTTTCCGGATTGCTATCCGGCGACGTCGGTCTGCAGCCCGGCGCGCACGAAATTCAGGACATGTTCGGTGTAGCGCTGGCGCATTTCATCGCTCACTTCGGATGCGTGAAGGCCCAGGCGATGCACATAGGAAGCCGTGAACATATAGTCGCAAGCGCCCGTGAGCGTGAAATAGCTGAATGTCGGGTCGACGTCGCGAAACTCGCCGGATTCGACGCCTTGCTGGATGATCGCGCGCTGGGCGATCAGGAGTGGTTCGACGCTGCTGGTGTAGACGTGTTTCGCGATCTCTTCGTCGGTCCCGTTGATCAGATAGGCGACCAGCTCGTTCATGTAGGGATAGCGGTAATGGGTGTTGATCAGACCGCTCAGATGCCGCTTGAGCTTTTCCCATGGCGTAATCGGCGCGTCGATCAGCGCCCGCAGGTTGCGGATCGGCAGGTTCACGATGCGGTCCAGCAGGGCGACGAGCATGCCGTTCTTGCTTTTGAAATAATAGCGCACGAGTCCCGTATTCAGGCCGGAGCGCTCGGAGATGTCGGCGATCGCCACATCGAGCCCGCGGCGTTCGATCATCAGCGAGTGCAGCGCGTCGAGCAGGGCTTCGGGCGAGCTTTGCGTCCCTTTTGCGCGCGTGGCGCGCGTCGTTTTCTTCATTGCCAGATCGGCCATCCCGTCAAAATCCCCATGCTTTGCCCGTGCAAGTGAGCTTGCTCCATCCTGTCTGGCATTTTGCCTAACTCGACTCAAGTTGTCTTGACAATCATTTTTACATACACGAGTAAGTTATTAATGTCGAACCCGAGTCGGGATATCGATGCGATAAGGCAAATGGGAGGGTTGGGTGATGAACACGCGTTTTTCGGGATGGTCCAGGGCCGCCGCCGTATCATTGGTCGCCATCGCGGCGATGTCAGCCGGGGATGCCGCCCACGCGCAGGACGCGGCGGCGCAGAAGGAGGGCGCGTCGGGCGGTGCGCCGGGCGTCGGCGAAATCATCGTGACGGCGCAGCGCCGCGAGGAGTCGGTCAACAAGGTCCCGATCTCGATCACGGCGCTGTCGGGTGATCAGTTGCGCGACATGAATATCCGCGACGTCGCGGACCTGACGCGCGTGGTCCCCGGTTTCACCGAGGCCAAGTCGGCGGGCGGAACGCCGATCTATACGATCCGCGGCATCGGCTTCAACACCGACTCCATGTCGGCGACCTCGCCGGTCGGCATCTATGTCGACGAGGTCGCCTACGCCTATCCCTACATGAGCACCAATATCCTCTTCGACATGGAGCGGGTCGAGGTTCTGAAGGGGCCGCAGGGAACGCTCTATGGCCGCAACACGACGGGCGGGCTCGTCAATTTCGTGCCGGCGAAGCCGAGCGACACGTTCGAAGCGGGCGTGGCGGTCGAGGCGGGCAATTTCCTGGCCTATGACGCGACCGCCTATGTCACCGGGCCGCTTGCCGAGGGGCTGAGCGCGCGCTTGGCGCTTCGCGTCAATGGCCGGGCCGATGAATGGCAGCGCAGCGTCACCCGCGACGATGAACTCGGCAAGGCCGCGCAGCAGGCGGGGCGAGCGATTCTGGCGTGGGACGGGGGTGGCGTGAAGCTCACGCTGACCGGCAGCTTCTGGCGCGACCGATCGGATACGCAGGCCCCGCAGGCGATCGCCTATGACCCGCAGCAGCCCGCGTTCGGCAATCCGCTGGGGTCGGCGTCCGTGATCACGGGCAAGTCGAACCGCGATGCCGACTGGACGCCGCTCGACTATCCCGGCCCGTTTGCCAACGGATATGAGCGTCCGCCTTACCGCGTCAGCGCGAACTTCCAGGCCGTGTCGGGCCGCGCCGAATTCGATCTCGACGACAATCACCAGTTCATCTCTTTGACCGGCTTCAACCATGTCGATCGCGAGCAGATGACCGACAAGGGCGGCACCCAGCTCGAAACGGCCGGCCGCTACGCCATCGGCAAGATCAATTCCTTCTCGCAGGAGTTCCGGATCACCGGACAGGACGGCCCCGCGACCTGGCTCGTCGGCGCCTATTATGGCGTGGACAAGGTCCAGGACGAGCTGGTCGGGTTCGACACCGACATGTCGATCATCGGCTTGCTGCGCTCCGTGGCCGCCAGCGTGCCCAGCAGCTATACGCCCGACGAGATCGCGGACGGTTTCCGTGCCTATCGGGCGCTCATCGCGATCCGCGACAAGACCTTCGGCGTCTTCGGCAATGTCGATCTGGAACTGAGCGACCAGTTCAAGCTGATCGTCGGCGCGCGCTACACGAAGGAAAAGCAGCGGTTCGAAGGATGCTCGGCCGATTTCATGGGCAATACGGCGCCCATCTGGAACACCGCGCTTGCAGCGATCACGGGGACCAATGTCAATCTGCAGCCGGACCAATGCCTGACCTACAAGGATGATTTCAGCGGATCGTCGGGACTGGTCACCATTCCGCTGAACGAGGATAATTTCTCCTTCAAGGGCACGCTCAACTGGACGCCGCAGCCGGGCACCCTGTTCTACGCGTCTTTCTCGCGCGGCTACAAGGCGGGGGCGTTCCCCTTCAGCTCCGCCAATGTCGAGCAGCAACTGCTTCCCGCGAAGCAGGAAGAGGTGCTCGCCTATGAGGTCGGCACCAAGCTTTCGCTCGCCGATCGCAAGCTGCAGCTCAACATGGCCGGCTATTATTACGATTATCGCGACAAGCAGCTTTCGGCGCGTGTCTTCGACCCGGTGTTCGGGACCTTGCAGCGGCTGGTCAATATCCCGAAATCGGTCGTCTATGGCTTCGAAGCCGATCTGACCGGGCGGGTGGCCGAAGGACTGACCTTCCGCCTCTCGGGCAACTATCTGCATACCGAGGTCAAGGATTTCACGGCCTTCACGCTGGCCGGAACACCCGCCAATTTCGACGGCGAAGCCTTCCAGCTCTCGCCCAAATGGATGGGTACGGCCTCGGTCGACTATGAGACGCCCGTATCCGATGCGCTGGGCGCGGGCTTCTCGGTCGGCGTGAACTATCAGTCGGGTTCGAAGGGGCAACTCGAATCGAATCCGTTGCTCGCGATCAACGCGCGCGCGCTGGTCGATGCGTCGATTTTCCTCTTCGGCAACGACAGCGACTGGAAGGTGTCGCTGTGGGGCAAGAATCTGCTCGACAAATATTATTGGACCAACACCGACAGCGAACAGGACAGCTATATCCGCTTCACCGGAATGCCGCGCACCTTCGGCATTTCCTTCTCGACAAAATTCCGGTGACCGGCCCAGATCGAGGCAGGTGCCGCAATCATGAAGAGGTATGACCGATGAAGTGCAAGGCTGCGATCGCGCGTGAGGATGTTGCCGAATTCGGCTGGAGCGAGGTCGAACTGGACGAACCGCGCGCCGACGAGATCCTCGTCCGCATTGCGGGCGTCGGCCTGTGCCACACCGACCTCATCGCCCGCGACCAGTTCATCCCGGTCGGATCGCCCGCGGTGCTGGGGCACGAGGGCGCGGGCGAAGTGGTCAAGGTCGGGTCTGCCGTGACCAAAGTGGGCCCCGGTGACCGCGTTGCCCTCAGCTTCCGTTCGTGCGGGGCGTGCCGCAGCTGCGCCGATCATATGCCCAGCTATTGCCAGCATTTCGGCGGTCTCAACATGAGCGGCGCGCGTCCCGACGGCAGCAAGGCGGTGCGGCTCGACGGTCAGCCGATCTCGTCCAACTTCTTCGGCCAATCCTCCTTCGCCGAATATGCGCTCGCTTATGAAAGCAATGTCGTGCGTATCGACGACGACGGGGTTCCGCTTGAACTGCTGGGGCCGCTCGGCTGCGGTATCCAGACCGGGGCGGGGGGCGTGATGCGTTCGCTTGCCTGCCCCGCGGGCTCGTCGCTGCTCGTTGTCGGCGGGGGATCGGTGGGGCTGGCGGCGGTGATGGGTGGCGCGGTGCAGCGGTGCGGCACGATCATCGTGGTCGAGCCGCATGCCGCGCGCCGCGATCTCGCGCTCGAACTCGGCGCGACGCATGCGATCGATCCGATCGGCAACGACGTGGCGGCCGCGGTGCGGGATATCCTTCCCGATGGGGTCGAATATGCCTTCGACACCACCGGCCGGCCCGACTCGTTCGCCGCCGTGCTGGCATCGCTCGCCGTGCGCGGTCATTTCGGCATGGTATCGGCGCAGGCGGCCGACACGACGATCACACTGGACGTCAACAGCTTCATCCTGGCGGGCCATCATGTCCAGGGCATCATCGAAGGCGACAGCGATCCCGACGTCTTCATTCCCGAACTGATCGCGCATTACAAGGCCGGGCGCTTTCCATACGACCGGCTGGTGACGACCTATCCGCTGGCGGACATCAATCGCGCGATCGAAGACCAGCATGCGGGGCGCTGCATCAAGGCGGTCCTCATTCCCGATCACGGCAAGGGGACAGCCCATGACTGAACCAGGCGCTTTCGCCATGACCATCGGCGGCCGCCCGGTTGCCGGCACCGCATGGTTCGATGTCCTCAATCCGGCGACCGAGGAGGTGGTCGGCCGTGCACCCGATTGCAGCCGCGCTCAACTCGACGCAGCGGTCGAGGCGGCGCGGGGGGCATTTCCGGCTTGGCGGGCGACGCCGCTTGCCGAACGGCAGCGGCTGGTGGCGAGGATCGGCGAGGTGATCCGCGAGCTGGCGGGCGACCTGAAATTCCTCCTCACGGCCGAACAGGGCAAGCCGCACGCGGCCGCGGAGGCCGATCTGCTCGACGGCGCGCGTTGGTGCGAAGCGGTATCGACGCTGTCGCCGCCGGTGATCGTCAACGAGGATGACGCGGAACGCCGGTCCGAAACGCATTTCGTGCCGATCGGCATAGTCGGCGGAATCGCACCGTGGAACTTCCCGATCGCGCTGGCGATGTGGAAGGTCGCACCGGCACTGGTCGCCGGGAACACGATGGTGCTGAAACCGTCGCCCTTCACGCCGCTGACGACGCTTCGCATCGGCGAGGCGTTGCAGGCGGTACTGCCGCCGGGCGTGCTCAACATCGTGACGGGGCAGGACGAACTGGGCCCGTGGATGACCGCGCATCCGGGTATCGACAAGATCAGCTTTACGGGCTCGACCCAGACAGGCCGCAAGGTGATGGCGTCGGCGGCCGCCACGCTGAAACGTGTGACGCTTGAGCTTGGCGGCAACGATGCCGCGATCGTCCTGCCCGATGTCGATGTCCGCGACACCGCCGAGAAGCTGTTCTGGGCGGCCTTCTTCAACGCCGGGCAAATCTGCATCGCGACCAAGCGCGTCTATATCCATGCGGATATCTATGACGAACTGCTCGACGCCCTGACCGCCTATGCCGCGACGGTGAAGGTCGGGAACGGCGCGTATCAGGGCGTCGACCTCGGGCCGATCCAGAACCGGCTGCAATATCGGCGGGTCGTCGATCTGATAGAAGACGCCCGGCAACAAGGCTATGCGCTGCGCACGGCGGGCGAAGCGCCCGACGGGCCCGGCTACTTCGTTCCGATCACCTTCGTCGACAATCCGCCGGATGACGCCCGGATCGTCGCGGAAGAGCAGTTCGGTCCCGTTCTGCCGCTGATGAAATTCGACTCGGTCGACGAAGCCGTCGCGCGTGCCAATGCGTCGGACTATGGTCTGGCGGGATCGGTCTGGTCGAAGGACGAGCAAGCCGCGCTCGCCATTGCAGGGCGGCTAGAGACCGGGACGGTCTGGATCAACGAGGCGCTCCATGTGACGCCTTTCGCTTCCTTCGGCGGACATAAGCAGTCGGGCATGGGGGTCGAAAACGGTATCGACGGCATGCTCGAATATACCAATCCGCAGACGATCGTCCTGCGCAAGGCCGGCGGGGGCGAAGCGTGAGCGACGATATCCGTTATGAGGTGAAGGGCAGGGTGGCGATCGTCCGCCTGAACCGGCCCGACAAGCTGAATGCCTTCACCTACGACATGCTGGCGGCCTTTCGGGATCGGATCGACGAGGCGGTACGGGACAGCGCGGTTACCGCGATCGTCGTCACCGGAACGGGGCGTGCTTTCTGCGCCGGAATCGACGTGAGCCTCCTCGAACAGAGCGTGACCGAGGGGCGCGAGAGCGAGGGCCGCGACCATATCCGCGATGGCGACCTTCCGGCGCTGTTCAGTTTCCTGCTGCGCGTTCCCAAGCCGGTAATCGCGGCGGTCAACGGAGTGGCAGCCGGTGGCGGTTTCGTGCTCGCCATGATGTGCGACATGCGCGTCGTCGCCGACGATGCCTATCTGGCGACGATCTTTTCGCGGCGCGGCCTGATCGCCGAACATGCGATGAGCTGGATATTGCCTCGCCAGATCGGCACCAGCCGCGCGCTCGACCTGCTGTGGAGCTCGCGCAAGGTGGGCGCTCGCGAAGCGCTGGCGATCGGGCTCGCAGATCGTATCTCCAACCCCGAAGCGCTGCTCGACGATGTTGCGGCTTATGTGGAAGAACTCGCCGCCAGCGTATCTCCGCGCGCGATGGCGGTCATCAAGCGGCAGGTCTATGCCCATTGGTCGGCCGCCCTGCGCGAGGCCTCGATCGAGTGCGAATGGCAGATGAACGAAGCACTCGCCCATTCCGACGCCGAAGAGGGCGCGCGCAGTTTCGTCGAACGTCGCGAGCCGCGTTTCGGGGTGCTGGAGGTGCGGTTGCCATGAGCGATTATCGCACGATCCTCTTCGATCGCCGGGACGCGGTCGCGCAGATACAATTCAATCGGCCCCATGCCCGCAACAGCCTGACCGACGAAACCTCCGCCGAATTCGCCGACGCGGTCGAACGGACATCGCGGGACGCTTCGATCCGGGTTTTGCTGATCCGCGGCAACGGCAAGGATTTCTGTCCAGGTGCCGATGTGAAGGCTTATCATGGCGATCCCGATGTTCAGGCGGGGCATGACGATGCCAGGCCCGAAGATTTCCGATCGAGCATTCTGCTCCATGAAATGCCCGCCGTCACGGTCGCCGCGATCCGGGGCGGCTGCGCCGGGGCGGGGTTCGGATATGCGTGTGCGTGCGATATTCGCGTCGCCGACCGCAGCGCTCGATTCAACACGGCGTTCCTCGATGTCGGGGTTGCGGGCGACATGGGTGTTCCCTGGTCGCTTCCCCGACTGATCGGCGCGGCGCGCGCGCGCGACCTGTCCTTTCTGCCGCGCAAGTTCGACGCCGCAGAGGCCCATGCGATCGGACTGCTGGCCAGGCTCTTCCCCGACGATGTTTTCGAGGCCGAAGTCGAAGCTCTCCTTGCACGGCTCTGCGGAATGGCGCCGCTGGCGCTCCGGGGATTGAAGGCCAATTATCTCGCCGCCGAGAGAATGGATTTCGCGGATTATGTCGCGCTGGAGACGGAGCGCCATCTGGAACTGTTCGATAGCGAAGACAGGGTGGAGGCTTTCGCCGCCTTTGCCGAGAAGCGCCCCGGCAGGTTTCAGGGACGATGACGCCGGTCGCCGACAATGGCCGCGCGGACTATCGGCTGCGACAGGTCGCCTTCGCGTCGACCGATCTCGAGCCGGTGGCGGACGATTTCGAAGCCGTGTTTGGACTGAAAATCGCCTTCCGGGACCCCGAGATCATCCACTATGGCCTCAAGAATATCGTAATGCCGGCGGGCTCCGATTTCATCGAGGTGGTCCAGCCCGTTCAGTCGAACACCTCGGCCGGCCGCTATCTGGCGAAACGCGGTGAAGATGGCGGCTACATGGTCATCGTGCAGGCGGCTGACGCGCTGGCGCATCGCGCGCGTCTTCAGGCGGCGGGGGTCGAGATCGTCGACGTCATGGATGTCGAGGACCACCAATGTTCGCATATCCATCCGCGCGAGTTCGGGGGCATATTGGCGTCGATCGATTCCACGCCGATCGCTCCGGACTGGCGCGATGCCGATAGCCACTGGTATCCGGCGGGCGGCGCGAACTGGCCTGCGGCGCGCACCGCGGACGTTCAGGGTATCGCCGCCGTCGCGATCCAGTCGGCCGATCCCGTCGACACGGCGGGCCGCTGGTCGCATGTCCTCGCGGCGCCGCTCCGTGATGGGCCGCCGCGGATCGAGTTGCTGCGCGGTGCCGAGATTCGTTTCGTGACCCCGACCGACCGGCATGGACGGGGTATCGCCTATACCGCGCTTGCGATGCGCGAGCCGGGGCTCGCGATCGAGCGTGCCCGAAGCCGCGGGCTGCCGGTCGAGGATGGTGCCGTCCTGATTTGCGGCGCGCGTTTCCTGCCTGTGCCGATGATCGGGGAGTTGGGCTGACATGCATCCGTTCGTTCACGCGCGCGCGACGCCCGACAAGCCCGCCTATATCATGGCCGGTTCGGGCGAGGCGGTGAGCTATGCCGAACTGGAAGCGGCGGCCAACCGTGCAGCGCATCTGTTCCGCCGTCACGGCCTTCGCCGCGGTGACAATGTCGCGCTGCTGATGGAAAACAGCGTGCATTATTATCCCATCTTCTGGGCGGCGCAGCGTGCGGGTCTCTATCTTACCGGGATTTCGACCAGGCTGACGGCGGGCGAGGCCGAATATATCGTTCGCAATGCCGGGGCAAAGCTTCTGGTCACGTCCGCGGCGCTGGAGACGGTCGCGCTTCCGCTGGCCGATCGGCTGGCGGACATCGCGCTCTATATGGCCGGCGGGATCGAGTCGCCTTTTCGGTCGTGGGAAGATGCCGTCGCGGCGATGCCTTCGGAGCCGGTGGCCGACGAATCGCCGGGCGCGCTGATGCTCTATTCGTCGGGAACGACAGGGCAGCCGAAGGGCGTCAAGCATCCCTTGCCGACCGGCCCGATCGACGAGCCCAATTATCTCGTCGAATTGATGCTCACGCTCTACGGCGGTTCGCGCGACATGGTCTATCTGTCGCCGGCCCCGCTCTATCATGCCGCGCCGCTGTCCTGGTCGACGATCGTCCATCGTCTGGGCGGCACGGTGATCCTGATGGAGCGTTTCGACGAGGAGCGGGCGCTCGAATTGATCGACCGCTATCGCGTGACGCATTCGCAATGGGTGCCGACCCATTTCTCGCGGATGCTGAAGCTGCCGGAAGCTGTTCGGGCGCGATACGACATGTCGTCGATGGTCACGGCCATTCACGCCGCGGCGCCCTGCCCGGTCCCGGTCAAGGAAGCGATGATCGCGTGGTGGGGGCCGATCATCCACGAATATTATGGCGGCACCGAATCCTGTGGAACGACCCATTTGTCGACCGAGGAATGGCTTGTGAAGAAAGGCTCGGTCGGCCGCGCGCGGCTCTGCGAGGTCCATATCTGCAACGATGAAGGCGAACCACTGCCAGCAGGCAAAGAAGGACTTGTCTACTTCGCGGGCGGCAATGATTTCGAATATCATCTCGATCCGGAAAAAACGGCGGCAAGCCGCAACAGGCTGGGCTGGAAGACGCTCGGCGACATCGGGCGGCTCGACGAAGACGGCTATCTTTTCCTGACCGACCGAAAAAGCTTCACCATCATTTCGGGGGGCGTGAACATCTATCCGCAGGAGATCGAGAATCTGCTCGTCACGCACCCGAAGGTGGCGGATGCAGCGGTGATCGGCGCACCCGACGAAGATATGGGGGAGCGCGTGGTCGCGGTGGTGCAGCCGCTCGACCCCGCCGACAGCGGCGAAGCGCTCGCTGAGGAACTGAAGCTGTTTTGCCGCGCGAGCCTCAGCGGGCTCAAGGTGCCGCGGCAAATCGATTTTCGGGACGAACTGCCGCGCCAGCCTACCGGAAAACTCTACAAGCGCCTGCTTCGCGACGAATATCGGCAACGGGCCGACCAGGCGGCGACGGCAGGGACGTAACAGATGATGTCGGACTCTTTTCTCAGCCATGCCGGAGCCGATCGGGACGCGAGCCGTCTGGTGGATCTTGCGCGTCTGGAACAATGGCTCGACGATGCCGGCGTCGGATCGGGGCCGCTGGAAAATGTCGTGCCTCTGGCGGGGGGAACCCAGAATATCCTGCTGGCGTTCGATCGCGAGGGCGAGCGTTATGTTCTTCGCCGACCGCCGTTGTTTCCCCAATATGACGGAAATGCCACGATCCGGCGCGAGGCGCGCTTTCTGACCGCGTTGCGCGGCAGCGATGTTCCGCACCCGCCGATCGTCGCCGATTGCCCCGATCACGACGTGCTGGGCGCATCCTTTTTCGTGATGAAGCGGATCGACGGCTTCAACGCGCATGACCGTCTGCCGCCCCTTCATGCCGAAAGCGCGCGCATCCAGCGCGCGATGGGCTTCGCGCTCGTCGACGGCATCGTGGCGCTCGGCCGTATCGATCCCTTTGCGGTTGGCCTCGGCGATATCGGTCGGATCGACGGCTATCTCGATCGCCAGGTGCCGCGCTGGCTGAAGCAACTCGACGACTATCGGCAGTATGAAGGATGGCCGGGTGCGAGCAGTCTGCCGGGCGTCCAGGCGGTCGCCGACTGGCTCTCGGCCCACAAGCCGGAGGGTTTTACGCCTGGCATCGTGCATGGCGACTATCATCTCTCCAACGTCATGTTTCGCCCCGATGGCCCCGAACTGGCGGCCATCGTCGATTGGGAACTCGCGAGCATCGGGGATCCGCTGGTCGATCTCGGCTGGGTGGTGGCGACCTGGCCCGGTGCCGAAGGCCCGGTTCCGGGCACGGTCGGCGCGCATCCGTGGATCGGTTTTCCAACGGCCCAGGAACTGATCGAGCATTATGGACGCAACAGTCCACGCGATCTGTCGCACATCCGCTGGTACGCGGTGCTCGGATGTTTCCGGCTCGGAATATTGGTCGAGGGAACGCATGCGCGGTCGTTTGCGGGCAAAGCCGATCCTGCGATTGGCGATCGCCTTCATGCGCAGGCGGTTTTCCTTTTCGATCGCGCATCGAAACTAATCGCGGGTAACCCTCCGCTTTCCACTATCGATTGAGCAAAGGTCGCCGAAGGGCGAAACTCACGAAATTTTTACTTACTTATATATGTAACATGGAGGCAGATTTGGGCTGGGACTTTGAAACCGATCCTGATTTTCAGGCGGAACTCGACTGGATGGCGGCGTTCGTGCGCGAAAAGGTGGAGCCGCTCGACCATGTGCTCGACAATCCCTATGATGTGACCAACCCCCGAAACATCAGGTTGGTCCGTCCGCTGCAACAGCAGGTGAGGGATCGTGGACTGTGGGCCTGCCACCTGGGGCCCGAACTCGGCGGCAAGGGTTTCGGGCAGGTCAAGCTCGCGCTGATGAACGAGATATTGGGCCGGTCGAAATTCGGATCGGTAGTCTTCGGATGCCAGGCTCCGGACACCGGCAACGCGGAAATCCTCGCGCATTACGGCACGCCCGAGCAGAAGGACCGTTTCCTGAAACCGCTTCTCGAGAATGAGATCGTCTCCTGCTTCTCGATCACCGAGCCGCAGGGGGGCGCCGATCCGACGCTGTTCACGACGAAAGCGGTCGAAACGGACGGTGAATGGGTAATCGACGGCGAAAAATGGTTCGCCTCGAACGCAAGCTGCGCCGCCTTCTTCATCGTCATGGCGGTCACCGATCCCGACGCACCGCGCCACGAGCGGATGTCGATGTTCATCATCCCTGCGGGAACGCCCGGCCTGGAGATCGTTCGCGACGTCGGCCATGTCGGCGAGAAGGTTCCGATGCATGCCTATCTGCGCTTCAATGGCGTCAGGGTTCCGGCCGGGAATATGCTCGGGAAGCGCGGACAGGCGTTTGCGGTCGCGCAGACGCGGTTGGGCGGAGGCCGGATCCATCATGCGATGCGGACGCTCGGCGAGGCGCGCAAGGCGTTCGAAATGATGTGCGAACGTGTCGTGTCGCGGCAGACGCGCGACGGTCTGCTCGCCGAAAAGCAGACCGTGCAGGAAAAGATCGCCGATAGCTGGACCGAACTCGAGCAGTTCCGCCTGCTCGTCCTGCGCACCGCGTGGCTGATCGACAAATATCAGGACTATCGGATGGTGCGGAAGGATATCGCCGCCGTGAAAGCGGCAATGCCGCGCGTGCTGCACGACGTTGCGAGCCGGGCGCTGCATCTGCATGGCTCGCTCGGCGTGAGCCATGAAATGCCCTTCATGGACCAGATCGCCATGTCCTATGTCCTCGGGCTCGCCGACGGACCGACGGAAGTGCACAAGGTCACGGTCGCGCGGCAGATCCTGCGCGACGTCGTGCCGTCGACGGACCTGTTTCCCGCCTATCACATTCCGCGGCTGGAAGCGGAGGCGCGTGCGCTGGTGGGGGAGGTCTGATGGCGCAGGTCGCGACGATCGTCACGCTCGATATCCTGCCCGACAAGGATGCGGAGTTCCGATCGATTATCGAAGCGATGATTGCGGACGTCCGGGCGAACGAGCCCGACACCTTGCTCTATTGCCTGACGCGCGACGCCGAGGGCGGCCGCTACCGCATGCTCGAACTCTATGCGTCCGCGGATGCCGCCGCGGCGCATGGCAAGCGCGAGACGATCCGCGCGCGAGCGCGGCTCATTGGCCCATGCCTCGCCACGCCCGTCACGATCGAGAAACTGGAAGGCATATTATGATCGCAAATTATCACTATGCCGCAGCGGGAAAAGGCTGATGCGCGCGGTCGTCCTCCGAAACGGCGAACTCATCGTCGCTGAGCAACCCGAACCGGCTCCGGGTGAAGGTCAGGTGCTCGTGCGGACCCGCACCTGCGGGATCTGCGGCACCGATCTGCACGCGCGCCATCATCTGGCCAATTTCCTGGACGGGATGACGCGCTCGGGCTCTCACCTGCCGACCGATCCCAGGGCGGATGTCGTGTTCGGGCATGAGTTTTGCGGGGAGATACTGGATCATGGTCCGAACACGGACCAGCGGCTCGCGCCGGGGACGCTGGTGGTCGGCCTGCCCTATATAACCGGACCTGCCGGCGCGGAATATGTCGGCTATTCCAACCGCTTCCCCGGCGGGTTTGCAGAGCGGATGGTATTGACGGAACGTCTGCTGTTTCCCGTCGGCAACGGACTGTCGGCCGATCACGCCGCGCTGACCGAACCCTTCGCGATCGGCGAACATGCCGTCGCGCGTGCGCGCGTCCCCGAAGATGCCCGTATCATGGTCGTCGGCTGCGGCCCCATCGGTCTTGCGGTGATCGCGGCGCTCAAGGCTCGCGGGCTGGGTCCGGTGGTCGCCATCGATTTTTCACCGGCCCGGCGCCGCTTCGCGGAGGCGATGGGGGCGGATATCGTTGTCGATGCTGCCGACGAGACGCAGGCGTCCGTCTGGGCGCGGATCGGCAACAGGAAGCAGCGCGCGGTTGCGTTCGAATGTGTCGGCAGGCCGGGCGTCGTACAGCATATCATCGAAGAGTTGCCGCGTAACGGATTTGTCGTCGTCGTCGGCAACGTCCTGGAACCGAGCTCGATCGATCAGGTGATCGCCTTCAACAAGGAAATCGATATCTGCTTTGCGCAGAATTACACCTCGGGCGAATTCCGCTCCACGCTCGACAATATCGCCGAGGGTCGGATCGACGTGACACCCGTCCTGACCGGAATCGTACCGCCCGAAGGGGTTGCAGCCGGTTTCGATGCGCTCGCGGATCCTGAGAAACATGCCAAGATCATCGTGAGCTTTGACGTACCGGCGCCTGACATTTCGGGCCACATATCCGCTTGAGCGAGCGTTATCGATGCATTTTGAGGTCTTGATTGTGGGCGGCGGTCACGGTGGCGCACAGGTTGCGGTGATGCTGCGGACGCAGAAGTTTGCGGGGAGCGTTGCGATCGTCGGTGACGAGCCGGAGCTTCCCTATGAGCGCCCGCCCTTGTCGAAGGAGTATTTCGCGGGCGAGAAGGAATTCGAGCGCATCCAGCTCCGCCCTGCCAGATATTGGGACGAGCGCGACGTGACGATGCTGCTCGGCAAGCGCGTCGTCTCGGTCGACCCGGCGGCGCACATCGTCACGACCGACGGCGGCGAGACGATCGGCTACGGCAAGCTCGTCTGGGCTACGGGGGGCGCGCCGCGCATGCTGCCGATCCCGGGCGGCGCCCTCCCCGGCGTGCAGGGGGTGCGCACCCGCGCCGATGCCGATGCGATGAAGGCGGCGTCGGAGACGGCGAGGCAGATCGTGGTGATCGGCGGCGGCTATATCGGGCTCGAGGCGGCGGCGGTGCTGACCAAGGCGGGCAAGCAGGTCGTGCTGCTCGAGGCGCAGGACCGGGTGCTGGCGCGCGTCGCGGGCGAGGCTCTGTCGCGCTTCTATGAAAAGGAGCATCGCGAGCATGGGGTGGACCTCCGGCTCGGCGTCTGCGTCGAGGCGATCGAGGGCGAGGCGCATGTCACCGGCGTTCGCCTGTCGGACGGCGAGGTCATCCCCGCCGACCTCGTCATCGTCGGCATCGGCATCGTCCCGGCGGTGGAACCGCTGCTCGCGGCGGGCGCCGAGGGCGGTAACGGCGTGCTCGTCGACCGCCATTGCAAGACGAGCCTTCCCGACATCTACGCGATCGGCGACTGCGCGGCGCACGAAAACCCCTTTGCCGAAGGCGCGGTGATCCGGCTCGAATCGGTGCAGAACGCCAATGACCAGGCCAATGTCGTCGCCAGGGGCATTTGCGGCGACGCGGCGCCCTATCATGCGATCCCGTGGTTCTGGTCGAACCAGTATGACCTCAAGCTCCAGACCGCGGGCCTGTCGACCGGGCACGACCGGGCGGTGCTGCGCGGCGACCCCGCGACGCGCAGCTTCTCGGTCGTCTATCTGAAGCAGGGCAGGGTGATCGCGATCGACTGCGTCAATGCGACGAAGGACTATGTCCAGGGCCGCATGATCGTCACCGCGGGGCTGCTGGCAACCCCCGGGCAGCTCGCCGACACCCGGACCCCACTCAAGGAACTCCTCGCACCCTGACGCTCAGGCAGCGCCAGGCGGCGCATCGCCCAGCGCCTGCTTCAGCGTCGTCCTGATGCCGCGAAGCAGACGGCGCAGCACCACGATGACAATCACCGCCGCAACCGACAGAAGCACTGAAGGAGAAGCTGTCGAACGTGCTGGAACTGGCCGCGATCACCGGCCACAAATCGCTCGCGATGCTCCAGGTCTGTTACAAGCCCAAAGCGTCCGATCTTGCCGCGCGTCTGGACGCCTAATGGAACCGTCGAAGCGATTTTCTGGTCTCTCGCGAAGATTCTCCTGGACCTGCGGGCGCGTCATACGTTCTTCTAATCAGGACGACGAAGGGACGAGAGTGTGCCGCCCGAAGAGGAGGGTCAATCCAGCAAGCGACTGGATCAACGCTGGCGTCCGGCGTTGATGGCCTTTTTCCTGCGCCGCGTCCAAAGCCATGCCGAGGCGGAGGATTTGACGCAGGAGGTGTTCGCAAGGCTGCTGGTCGGGAAAGGAACGACCGATCAGCCCGATGTCTATGTCTTTCGCATCGCGCAGAATCTGCTGGTCGATCGCGTCCGCAAGCTCGTCGTCCGCCAGCGTCATCACGATGCCGTGCTTGCCGAACCGGATCGCAACCTCGACGTGGTCGATCCCCACATCATCGCCGCCAGCCATCAAGAGATGGCGGCATTCCTTTCCGCCCTCGCCACTTTGCCGGAGCGCACCCGCACCATGTTCATCCTCTATCGGCTCGAACATCTGAGTCAGGACGACATCGCCGCGACCTTCGGCATCTCGACGAGCGCCGTGAAGCAGCAGATTGCCAAGGCAACCGCGCTGTTGACCAGACAGATGCAGGGCGCGCAATGAAGGTCGTGCAGAACGATAACCAGCCCGATCGGCACGAGGAAGCGGCGCTTTGGTGCATCAGCCTTGCCGAAGGGGAGTTGCCCCCCGACGAACGCGAAGCCTTCGATCGCTGGATGCAGGATGATCGCAACGCCGCCGCCTTTCAGGCCGTCGTTCGTACCTGGGAAACGGCCGACAGCGCCGCTCATCTTCCCGAGGCGATCGGGATGCGGAGCGCCGCGCTGGAAAGCTATCGCACCGTCCACCGCCGCCGCTGGGCGCGGCGTCCGGCTACGCGGTTTGGGGGCGCCCGATCCTGGTGGGCGGGCGGGATTGCGGCGGCGCTGCTGCTGGCGGTGACGTCGCTCTTCATGCTGGGCCATTCTGCCCGTCCCTATCAGACCGACGTGGGCGAACGCCGCGTCGCGCTTCTGGACGATCGGTCCAAGCTGTCTCTAGACGCCGACAGCCTGGTCGAGGTCGATATGACCGACAAGCAGCGCGAGCTGACCCTGGTTCGCGGCCGCGCGCGGTTCGATGTCGCGAAAGACCCGCTGCGTCCCTTCACCGTGGTCGTGGGCGACAAGATGGTCGTGGCGACCGGCACCTCGTTCAGTGTCGAGATGATTGGCAAGGAGCTGCGCGTCCTGCTCTATCACGGGCGGGTATCGGTGCTGGACCGGGGCGACCCCGCCCACGCCCGAAAGGAACTGCAAATGGAGCCGGGGCAGGAGATGATCGCCCCGATCGGCGCGCGCGCGAAGCCGACGCTGGTTTCCTTCGATCCCGAACGATCCGCTTCATGGGAAACCGGACAGTTGAGCTTCGGGGACGAGCCGCTGGCGCTCGCGGCGGCCCGGATGAATCGCTATTCCGACCGCAAGCTGGTGCTGGGCGATGCGAAGGTCGCGGGGGTCCGGGTCAACGGCGTGTTCACGGCGGGCGACACGGCGGCCTTTGTCGAGGGCGTGACCCGCATGAACCCCGTGCGCGCCGAATATGCGGCCGGTCAGATCACGCTGAAAACTGTGCCCTGACTCACATCCCGGCGCTCCCTTCACCATCCGCCCCCTTCGTCACCCCGGACTTGATCCGGGGTCCATGGTCTGCCCTCTCCTTCGGGCGTGGCGTTTTTGCTTCGCGCGGAGGCGCGGAGAGGCTGCATTCGCCGCGCAGCGGCTTTCCCTTCCAATCGTGCGACCAGTCGCACCGTCCATAGGAAAAGGGGCCTGTCGGCCCGAGCCGTCTTCTCCGCGCCTCCGCGTGAAATCAACGGGGGCTGCCCATGGTGGAGAGCACAGGGCCATGGACCCCGGATCAAGCCCGGGGTGACGAAAACAGGATGCCGCCCGAAAAAATTGACCCCCCGCGCTATCCCTGCACCCCGGTCGCACGTTTTACACCAAGACGGCTCGAAACGGGGCCGAACATCAGGGAGGGCAAGCCAATGGCACGACGGGGGTATTCACATTCGCTGGCGCTGCGCGCGCTGGCGGTTTCGCTGGCGACGGTCGCGGTCGCGCAGCCCGCCTACGCGCAGGATCAGGTTTACAGCTTCGACATTCCCACGCAGGACTTGGATTCCGCGCTCAAGGAGTTCGCCCGCGTGTCGGGCCAGCAGGTCGTATTCAATTCGCAGGACGCGCGTGGAAAGACCGCGCCTGCGCTGAAAGGCAGCTATTCCGCGAGCGATGCGCTCGATCTTCTGTTGCGCGGTTCCGGGCTTGTCGCGGAGCGCGGGCGTTCCGGCCTGTTTCTGATCCGAACATCACGCTCTGCCGCGACCCCCGCCGCCGATGACAGTGGCTACCGCCCCGAGGAAATCGTCGTCACGGCGCAGAAGCGCAGGGAAGCGGTTCAGGACGTTCCGATCGCCATCACGGCGCTGTCGCAGAAAAGCCTGGAAGAACAGAAGATCGAGGGCGGCCCCGACATCATGCGCGCCGTGCCGAACCTGACATTCAGCAAGTCGAACTTCACGGGCTACAACCTGTCGATCCGCGGCGTCGGCACCAAGTCGATTTCCGCGACGAGCGATCCGGGCGTGGCCGTTGCCTTCAACAACAGCGCCATGATCCACAATCGCTTCTTCGAGCAGGAATTCTTCGACATGGAGCGGGTCGAGGTGCTGCGTGGACCGCAGGGCACGCTCTACGGTCGCAACGCGACGGGCGGCGTCGTCAACCTGATCACCGCCAAGCCGAAGCTGGGCGACTTCGAGGGCAGCATCAAGGGGGAGGTCGGCAACTACAATAGCCGCCGCCTGCTCGCCATGCTCAACGTGCCGCTGGTCGACGATGTGTTGGGTGTCCGCGTCGCGGGTTCGATGACCCAGCGCAGCGGTTATGATTATAACGCGACGACCAAGAATGACATCAATGGACGTGACCTCTGGTCGCTTCGCACGTCAGTAGCGTTCGAACCGGCGCCGTGGTTTCGTGCCAATGCGATTTGGGAGCGGTTCAGCGAAAACGACAATCGATCGCGCACTGGCAAACAGCTATGCCATCGCGATGACGGTCCCACTCATGTCGGCGGTGTCGATCTGGCTGATGGGGCGCTTGGCGATATAACCCCCGAAATTCGCAGGGCGCTGTTTGGCCAGGGATGCAAACCTGGAAGCCTTTATGATGACGCGGCCTTTGGCACGCCCAACGGATTGTCCTATAGTTTCATCCTCGCAGGCGTGGCTTATAAAGACGCCGGATTGGGTCTTGGGGTCGATCCCACCCTTGGATCTGGATTCCAATCTGTTATCCAGCCTATCGACCCGTATGGCGGCCTTATGCAGTCTCGCAATCTGCGAGAAGTCAACTCGATCCGTGATCCTCGCTATCGTGCAAAGGCCGATCTCCTCCAACTCAATGTGGATGTCGACTTTACACCTGAGCTGACGTTTACATCACAGACAGCATTCAACTGGGACGAGGTGTACTCGTTACAGGACTATAATCGCTTCACGAGTGTTCCGATATTTACAGACACAAGCAAATTGGTTCGCCACACGGATGGGAATCCAAGTGAGTTCAGAAATTTGATCCCTGGCGGGATATTCTGTGATCCCCAGATTGGTTGTTCTGATACGCTCGCAGGAATTGATATAAGTCAAGCAAAATCCAAGCAATTTAACCAAGAGGTTCGGCTGCAATCGTCTTTCGATGGCCCATTCAACTTCAGCGTTGGGGCTAATTACACGCGATTCAAAACGATAAATGACTATTATGTTATGTACAACGTTCTGAGCGCAATGGCGTGGGGCGCCGGATTCAACAATTCAACATACCTCAGTGGTGTACCATGGGACCCCTCGGTATGCCCAAATACGCAGGGCAGCAACGATCCGGTTGAGGCATCCAATCCGCTTGCCTATTGTCCTTACGTCGATCCCAACCCGGTCGAGAGTATCGACGGAAACGGCCACAATTATTTCCGTTCCAAAAATCCGTACAAGCTGGAATCGGCGGCGCTGTTCGGAGAGGCTTATTGGAATGTTCGCGATAACCTGAAGCTCACTGCCGGATTTCGTTATACGGAAGATCGAAAGACATTCATCCCGGTTCCATCGCAAACCCTGCTAGCGCGCAGCATCTTCGCTGGTGGGACTGTTTCTTCAGGATATCCTGAGAAGCCAGCTATCAAACAAAAATGGAGCGAATGGACAGGACGCATTGGCCTCGATTGGAAGCCGGAGCTGGGATTCACCGATGATACGATGCTCTACGGCTTCTATTCGCGCGGCTATAAAGGGGGCGGCGCCAACCCCCCCAGCCCAGGTTTTGCGACCGAGGAAGAATTTATTGCCAACGCGCTCGCTGATGGCATGCCTGCGAATGTTTTCAATGTTTACAAAAATTTCGGGATGTTTCCACCCTTTACGCTGACGGCCGTCGAGTATGGTCCAACATTCGAGCCAGAGTTCGTTGATGCGTTCGAGATCGGCGCAAAGAACAGCCTGTTGAACGGGGTGCTCACTTTGAACGCGTCCGCCTTTTATTATGATTACAAGGATTACCAAGTTTCGCAGATTCGCGACCGGACGGCGGTGAACGAGAATTTCGATGCCAAGGTCTGGGGGCTGGAGTTGGAGTCCGTATTCGCGCCGACACGTAATCTCCGGATCAACGCCAGCGTCGGATATTTGCGGACCAAGATTGGCAAGGGCGAGACGTCGATTGATATTATGAACCGGACCCAGGGCGATCCCAATTACACGCTCGTGAAGCCTTGGATGCAATTGCCGTCGAACTGCGTAATTCCAACCCAGGTTGCGGCGAATTGGGCCGCAACCCAGTCAGGTCTTTGGCAGTTTTATGGCATGTGTGGCGGCGTCAGAGGGTTGGTGGGAGGCCTTTTCCCTCCGTTCATTGCTGACCCCGCCTTTGGCGGCGCACGTTATGACTACAACAATTACCCGGAACTAAATGGCGGCGCGGGTCTCAAGGCTGATCTCAGCGGCAACGAACTGCCCAACTCGCCGCGTTGGACTGCCAATCTTGGAGCACAATACACGATCGACTTCGATCCGGACTGGAGCGCCACGATCCGCGGCGACGCCTATTGGCAGGCGAAAAGCTGGGCGCGCGTCTATAATCTGGCGCCCTATGATCGCCTGAAAGGTTGGTCGAACGTCAACCTTTCGCTCCGCATCGATGGTCCCGAAGACCTGACGTTCGAGGCCTATGTGAAGAATGTCTTCAACAAGTCGCCGATCACCGACTCCTTCCTGAACTCGGACGATACGGGCCTGACCACCAACGTCTTCACGCTCGACCCCCGCATCATCGGGTTCAGCATCGCGAAGAGGTTCTAGAGTCCTCTCCCACCCCAATCCACTGGGGGGAACGCCTTGGGCCGCCGCTCGCCTTATCAGTGGCGAACGGCGGCTCATCTTTCGGCAAGCGCGAGGTGAAAGGAAGCAACGCAGCCATTTCCCGCCGCATCAAGACCCGGACGCAAGCGCGCTCACTTCGGGTTGGAATGAACCACCGCCGTCTTTGTCTGGTCATCCCGGCGAAGGCCGGGATCTCATCCTCTCGTCATGACGCACTGGCGAGATTCCGGCCTCCGCCGGGATGCCGATTCCATCAAAAATAATCACGCTCCAGATTGCACCGAAAGCACGATCTGCCGGATGGTATCGCAATGCCCCGATCGGTTGCCGCCGCGCTTCGCGACGCTTGGGCGACCCCGGTGGCTGCCTGCCGTCGCGCGCGAATGGACGATGGTGAACAGCGATCGATCGCCAGGGCGCAGGGGGCGCCCGCGCATCATCCAATAGAGAAAAAATGGCCCGCGCGGTGGCGTCAATCGTCGCGCGTTTTGAACGGCTCACGGAATTCTCCGTGTGCCAAATTGTACCAAGGCCCCTGAAAAATCCTTGTTTTCAAGGAAAAATGGTGCGGTCGAGAAGACTCGAACTTCCACGGCCTTTCGGCCACAACGACCTCAACGTTGCGCGTCTACCAGTTCCGCCACGACCGCACATCATGTTGGACCGGACGGGTCCGGCACCGGGTAGGAGCGGGCGCCTAGCAAAGCTTGCGGGGGGATGCAAGCGAGCTTCGCCGCTTTTGTTCCGCGCGTCCCGCATCGCCCGGTGCGCGCCGTTCGCCGCGCGGCGGCGCGCCTGTCATCGAAGCGACTCCGAAGCGTCATCCCTCTGTCATCGCTCTACCGTCAGACCGTCATCGAATCACCCTAGTGGCGGCGTCACCGGGGGCGAGACGGCGATGCCTCTCCTCGTTCGCCGGTGATTTTTCAGCAGCGTCCAGGCGGCGCACACCGGGAACGGAGATTTTCATGGCGGCATTCGCACGCATTCGTTTGGTCATGCTCAGCGGCGTGGCCTGTTCCATCCTTGCCGCCTGCGGGGCCGACGGCGTCGCCTCGCCGGGCGAGGGCACGATCGTCATTCCGGCGCCGACGCCCACGCCGACTCCCACCCCCACGCCGACCCCGACGCCGGGCACCGTCACCCCGGCCGCGAACTGCCCGACCATCGCGGGCAGCGACCAGCTCAGCGACCTCGGCACGATCAGCGGCCCGCAGGGCACCTGGCGCAACTGCGGCTTCCCCGCGCGCTTCAACGCGACGACCGCGATCCCCAAGGTGCCGGGCGTCATCTATTCGCTGCCGGGCCGCGTCGATGTCGGCAAGGACGAGGGGCCGTCGGGCACCAACACGGTCGTCACGCTGACGATCGACCCCGGCGTCGTCATCTTCGGCGCGACCGGCGTGTCGTGGCTCGCGGTCAACCGCGGCAACAAGATCGACGCGGTCGGCACCCCGACCCAGCCGATCATCTTCACCGGCCGCGGCAACGTCGTCGGCTCGGCCGACGACAGCACCTCGCAGCTGTGGGGCGGCGTCGTGCTGCTGGGTCGCGCGCCGGTCACCGACTGCTTCGCGCCGGGGCCGGGCGTCGTCGAGGGCACCGACAGCTGCTACCGCGAGACCGAGGGCGCCAGCGGCGCGCATTACGGCGGGTCGAACAAGGCCGACAGCTCGGGCCGCATGTCCTATGTCCAGATCCGCTATTCGGGCTTCACCCTCGCGCCCGACAAGGAGTTGCAGGCGCTGACCCCCTCGGGCGTGGGTTCGGGCACGCAGCTCGACCATATCCAGAGCCACAACAGCTCCGACGACGGTATCGAGGTGTTCGGCGGCAATGTGAACATGAAGCACCTCGTCATCACCGGCGCCGAGGACGACAGCCTCGACACCGATGTCGGCTATCAGGGCAACATCCAATATGTGATCGCGGTCCAGCGCGCCGGCGGCACGATCGGCGATTCGATCATGGAGATCGATTCGGACGGCAACGAGAATGCGTCGCCGCGCCAGCGCGTGACGATATCGAACTTCACCTTCATCCACCGCAACAACGCCGCCGGGAACGGGGCCGCGATCCGCATCCGCGGCGGGGCCGACTATAATTTCGTCAACGGCCTGATCGTCGCGCCGGGGTTCCGCTGCCTGCGCATCGACAGCACGACGACGACGCAGGCCGCCAATCCCGCGCTCGACGAAGCCGGCCCGCCGCGCTTCGAGTCGGTCTCGATGCAGTGCAACAGCACGCCGTTCCGCGGCGGCGGAAGCCCCGCCGTCACCGATGCGGAGGTCAAGGCGATCTTCGAACTGGGGGCGGAGAACCGGACGACCTATGTCCCGACGCTGGCCGACCTGTTCGTCAACGGCGCGACCGAGACCGGCTTCAAGCCGTTCGATGCCAGGACGCTGAACGCCTTCTTCGACACCACGGCCTATGTCGGCGCCGTCCGCGACGCCAGCGACACCTGGTACCAGGGCTGGACGTGCAACTCGGCCACGGCCTCCTTCGGGTCGGCGAGCGGTGCCTGCACCGCGATCCCGACGACCTGATCCGACGCGACCCGATCGGGGGAGCGGGCGGGCGCTGCACCGGCCCGCTCCCCCCTTCTGCCTTATTCTTGGGGACACTCCACATGACCAAGCGGCCGATCTTCGCCAGCCTGCTTCTCCTCAGCTCCGCGCTCGTCGCGCCGGCCGCCCTCGCCCAGCAGGAGCCGGCCGCCGAAGGCGCGGCGTCCGCCGGCGAACGCCCGGCGTCCGACGAGGCGCAGGGCGACGTCTCGATCCCCGGCGGCGGCGGGCAGGAGATCGTCGTCACCGGCCGCTTCACCCCCAATGTCGTCCGCGCGACGCCGGAGGTCGTGTCGGTGCTCTCCTCGGCCGATATCGCGCGCACCGGCGAAGGCGACATCTCGGGCTCGCTCCAGCGCGTGACCGGCCTTTCTGTCGTCGGCGGCGGCTTCGTCTATGTCCGCGGCCTCGGCGACCGCTATTCGCTGGCCTTGCTCAACGGATCGCCGCTGCCGAGCCCCGAGCCGCTGAAGCGCGTCGTGCCGCTCGACATCTTTCCGTCCAACGTCATTGATTCGACGCTGGTCCAGAAAAGCTATTCGGCGAACTTTCCGGGCGAGTTCGGCGGCGGGGTGATCAACCTGACGACCAAGGCGACCCCGCGCGAACCCTTCCTGACCCTGTCGGGCGGCATCGGCTGGGACAGCGAGACGACCAATCAGCTCGGCTACACCTATTATGGCAGCGACACCGACTGGACGGGGTTCGACGACGGCACCCGCGACGTGCCGCCGCTGTTCGCCGCCGCGCTGGCGAGCGGCAAGCCGATCCTCGAGGGCGCCGATTTCAGCCGCGACGAGCTGAAGGCGATGGCGATGCAGCTGTCGAACGCGCCGACGACGCTCCTCCAGCAGAACGACCATATCCCGGTCAACTGGTCGGCGGGGCTCACCGGCGGCACGACGATCGCGCTTCCGGGCGGCGAACTGGGCATCATCGCGACCGCCGGGATCAGCAACAAGTGGCGCACCCGCGACACGCTGCAGCAGACCTCGGTCGAGCGCGACCTGTCGGGCGATCCGCAGTCGAGCTATAACCGCGTCGTCACCGACAATCGCGTCGTCGTGAACGGGCTGCTCGGCTTCGGGCTGGAACTCGGCGATCACAAGCTGCGCTGGACCAGCCTCTATATCCGCGACACGCTGAAGCAGGCCCGGCTCGCGCTCGGCACCGACCGCAACCAGTCCGACCGCGACATCATGAAGCAGGACACGGCCTGGTACGAACGGCAGCTGATCAACACCCAGTTCGTCGGCGAGTTCAAGTTCGACCGGCTGTCGCTCGATCTGCGCGGCGCCTACGCCAATTCGCAGCGCGAGGCGCCCTACGAGCGCAGCTTCACCTATGTCCGCACCAACCTGCCCCCCGAACAGGACCCGGTCGGCGGCAAGTTCGTCAACGACCTCGGCGGCAGCCGCGGCGACGCGTCGATCGCCTTTTCGGACCTGAACGAGGACCTGTGGTCGGGCGGCGTCGACCTGTCCTATGAAATCGCGCCGCGCGTCAGCGCGACGGTCGGCTATGCCTACAGCGACACGCACCGCGTCGCGACGCGCCGGTCCTTCCTGTTCCGCGCCTCGAACCTGCCGCTGGCGGTGCAGCAGCTCCGCCCCGACTATCTGCTCTCCGATGCGACGATCCAGCTCTACGACATCACGATGATCGAAACCTCGGCGCAGGACGGCACCGCCGCCTTCGATGCCAAGCTGCGCACCCACGCGGGCTATGCCCAGCTTCAGGCCGAGATCGTGCCGGGGGTCAACGTCAATGCGGGCGTCCGCTATGAACAGGCGAAGCAGACGGTCGCGCCGGTCGACCTGTTCGGCAGCGGCTCGTCGGCGATCGCGGCGACCAACCTCGACCGCGATTACTGGCTGCCGGCGGTAACGCTGACCTGGGAACTGGCACCCGACATGCAGCTTCGCGCGAGCGGGTCGAAGACGATCGCGCGCCCGCAGTTCCGCGAACTGGTGGCGCAGGTCTATCAGGATCCCGAATCGAACCGCCTGTACCGCGGCAACCCGTCGCTCACCGACAGCGAGCTGTGGAATGCCGAGGCGCGCTACGAATGGTATTTCGGGCGCGATCAGCGGCTGTCGGTCGCCGGCTTCTACAAGGCGATCGACAATCCGATCGAGGCCTATACCTCGATCTCGGATTCGTCGATCAACACCAGCTACGCCAACGCGCCCAAGGCGACGCTCTATGGCGCCGAGGTCGAGCTTCAGAAATATGTGCCGCTGGACAATATGTCGGATGGGGCCTTCTGGGCCAGCCGCCGGCTCGTGCTGATCGGCAACTACACCTACACGCAGTCGAAGATAAAGGTCGGCGCGGGCGACACCACCGTCATCGACGGGACCCGGCAGGACGCGGCCAATTATTTCTTCGACGGCGCGCCGCTGACCGGCCAGTCGGACCATCTGGTCAACGTCCAGATCGGGCTGGAGGACACCGACCGGCTGTCGCAGCAGACGCTGCTGCTGACCTATGCCAGCCCGCGCGTCACCAGCCGCGGCCCGTCGGGGCAGCCCGACCTGCTCGAAAAACCGGGCGTCTCGCTCGATTTCATCGCGCGGCAGGGCCTGATGCTGCTGGGCAAGGAGATCGAACTGAAGTTCGAGGCCCGCAACCTGACCGGCCGCACCTACAAGGAGGTGCAGGAATCGGGCAGCAACCGCATCTATTTCAACCGCTACAAGCTCGGCCGAACCTTCTCGCTGAGCGCGTCGCTCAAATTCTAGACTCTGTCCTGTGGGGATTCGGGTTTCGGGGTGCCGCCAAATCCTTCGTCATGCTGAACTTGTTTCAGCATCCATGGCCGGACTTTCCCTTTTGCGCCGTCGTTCAGCCGAGGGCAGACCATGGACTCTGAACCAAGTTCAGGGTGACGAATGGGTAAAGCCGTGCCGAACCCCGAATCCCCACAGGCCGTAGACTCCGATGACTTCGGATCGACCCCTTTTTGCGTCATTGCGAGCGGAGCGAAGCAATCCAGGGCGGTTACCGCCTGCTCTGGATTGCCGCGCGGCTGCGCCGCTCGCGGGTGACGGTCCCTTGACGGCATCATGCCATGGCAATGCGGCTGCCCTTCCTCTTCACGGAAGGGCATTCACCCTCGGACTCGCTCCACTGACAAAAAACTGTAATCTTCCCGTCAACTGATTGTCACCGATCGGCCCTAGGGCGATTCGCGTGCCGCAGATTCAGCCTCGGGGGGACAAAGGGATTTCATGGCGATGGTGATGCCCGGATCGGCCTTGCGGCTGCCGCGCGCGTTTCCCGCGTGGCTGCGCGGCGGCCGGCGCTCGCCGCGCGCGCTGGTGCCGACGCTGCTCGTCGGCCTGATCGGCGCGCTGCTCGTGCTGCAGGCCGTGCGCCTGCTGTGGGCGCTGATCGTGCCGCTGGCGCCGCTCGGTGCATGGCAGCCGCAGACCGCGGCGATCGCGTCGCCCGCCGAACGGCGCGCGCTGTTCGCGGGCTTCGATCCCTTCTTCCGCACTGCGGCGCAGGGACCGGCGAGCGCGACCGTCACCGCGCTCGGGCTGACCCTCCACGGCGTCAATATCAACGAGGCGACCGGCGGCGGCTCGGCGATCATCGCGGGCGAGGACGGCGTGCAGGCAAGCTACGCAGTCGGCGACGAGATCGCGCCGGGGGTGACGCTCGCGGGCGTCGCCTTCGACCATGTGATGCTCGACCGCGGCGGTGCGCGCGAAAGCCTGTTTCTCGACCAGAGCGGCGAGGCGCCGGTCGCCAATCCCGCATCATCGCTTCCCATGCCGACCCCTGAGCCTGCGGCACCCGCCGCTGGCGGCGAACTCTCGCCCGCCGCGCTGAAGGCGGGGGTCGCCTTCGCACCGCGCAGCGAGGGTGGGCGCGTCACCGGCCTCGTCGTTCAGCCGCAGGGCGACGGCACCGCCTTCCGCGCCGCGGGCCTGCGTCCCGGCGACGTCATCCGGTCGGTCGGCGGCCGCCCGATCGCATCCGCGGGCGACGCCGCCGCGCTCGCGGGCCAGTTCACGCCGGGCGCGCGCCTGTCGCTCGAGGTCGAGCGCGGCGCGAGCGTCGTCCCCATCGCCCTCTTCCTGTCAAAGCCGTAGGTTCATGCGCTTCAAACTTTCCCTGATGCTGGCCGTCGCGCTCGTTTCCGCCGCACCGGCCCCCGCGTCGGCCCAATATACGCTCAACGTCCGCGACGCCGACATCCGCGCCTTCATCCAGGACGCGGCGCGCATCACCGGGCGCACCTTCGTCATCGACGGGCGCGTTAACGGCAAGGTGTCGGTCGTCACCGACCGGCCGCTGTCGCGCAGCGAATATTTCGAGATATTCCTCGCCACCCTGCGCTCGAACGGGCTGGTCGCGGTGCCGGGCCCGAACGGCAGCTACCGCATCCAGCCGATCGACGGCGCGGCGGCGCAGCCGGGACGGATCGGCAGCGACCGCGCGGCGCAGAACCAGTTCGTGACCGAGATCATCCGCCTGCGCCACATCGACGCGGTCGCGGCGGTCGAAACGCTGCGCCCGCTGGTCAGCGCGCAGGGCTCGCTGACCGCGAACCGCAACGCCAACAGCCTCGTCGTCGCCGATTTCGCCGACAATATCCGCCGCATCCGTGCGCTTGCCGCCAGCATCGACCGCGACAGCTCGACCAGCGAGATCGTGTCGCTGAAGAATGCCGGCGCGCGCGAGATCGCCGCGGCCCTGCAGGCGCTGGTGCCCGCGGCCGGGGAGGGGGCTCAGGCGCCGCTCGCGGTCGTCCCCATCGACAGCAGCAACGCCATCGCGCTGCGCGGCGACCAGGCGATGGTCGCGCGCTTCGTCCAGATGGCGCGCGACCTCGACCAGAAGGCGGCGGGCGGCACCGAATTGCGCGTCTACTGGCTCGAACATGCGAATGCCGAGACGCTGCTTCCGACCTTGCAGCAGCTTGTCGGCGGCGGCAGCGACCCGGCGCAGAAGGCGGGGCCTCCCCCTGCCTCCTCCTCCTTCGGGTCGGCGGGCGAGGGTGGGGCCGCGCCCGCCGCGGCGCCGGCCGCCGCGTCCGCCAGCGTCGGCGGATCGGGCGGCAGCATCGCGACGCGCGGACCCGCGATCGTCACCCGCTACGAGGGCGCGAACGCGATCATCGTCGCCGCCAATTCCGACGTGCAGCGCATGCTCGGCGAACTGATCCGCCAGCTCGACGCACGGCGCGAGCAGGTGCTGGTCGAGGCGGTGGTGGTCGAGATCGGCGACGATGCGGCGAAGCGGCTCGGCGTCCAGTTCCTGCTCGGCGGCAAGAATATTCCGTTCGCCGCGACCAATTACAGCAACGCGGTGCCGAACATCCTGACGATCGGCGGCGCCTATGCGGCCAACCGGCTGACCCAGGAAACGACGACGGTCAACGGCACCACCACCGTCACCCAGACGACGAGCGCGCTGGGCAACAGCCTGCAGGAAGCGGCGGCCGCCTCGATCCTTCAGGCGACCGGCGGCTTCGGCGGCTTCGCGGGGGATATCGGCAAGAACACCGTGTTCGGCACGATCATCAACGCGGTGCGGTCGGACACCAGTTCGAACCTGCTGGCGACGCCGCACATCGTCACGCTCGACAATCAGGCGGCGAAATTCCTCGTCGGGCAGGAGGTGCCGATCACCACCGGCGAGGCGCTCAGCGACAATTTCGACAACGCCTTCCGCACCGTCCAGCGCGAAGAGGTCGGCATCAAGCTGGAGGTCACGCCGCAGGTCAACGCGGCGGGCGAGGTCAAGCTGTTCGTGCGGCAGGAGGTGTCGAGCGTCGCCGGCCCGGTATCCTCGCGCAACAGCGACCTGATCCTCAACAAGCGCTATTTCGAAACGACGCTGACCGTCGACGACGGGCAGATACTGGCGATCGGCGGCCTGCTCAACGACGACGAGCGGCGGACGATCGAGCGCGTGCCGCTGCTCAGCGACATTCCGCTGATCGGCGAACTGTTCAAGTCGCGCACCCGCAGCCGCGCCAAGACCAACCTGATGGTGTTCATCCGCCCGACCGTACTGCGCAGCCGCGCCGACAATGCCGTGCTCACCGCGCGCCGCTACGGCTTCATCCGCGACGCCCAGCTTCGCCGCAATCCCGACGCCGAGCCGGCGATCGATGCGCTGGTGCGCGACTATCTGGGCACGGTGCCGCCGCTGCCGAGCGCGCCGACCGCCGCCGACACCACCGTCGGCCCGGTCGACCTTCCCGCGCTGCGCGGCGCCGACGGCACGGTCACGCCGACCGAGGTGCCGCCGTCGGTCGGGGACGCGCCGCGGCCGGGGGGAGGGGATCGGTGAACGCCGCCGAACCGGCCATGCCCCCTGCGGCGCCGGTCGATATCCCCTATGGCTTCGCGCGCGCGCACGGCGTCGTCATCGCGCCGGGCGAGGACGGCGTGTGGCTGGCGACGCTGCGCGAGGGCAGCGACCCCGCGGTGCTGATCGAGGTCAGGCGCCACCTCGCGGCGCCGCTGCGCGTCGCCACCGCGCCGCCCGCCGATTTCGACCGCCTGCTGTCCGATCACTATGCCGTCGACGCGTCGGCCGCGGCGATGGCGGGCTCGCTCGAAGGCGGCGACATCGACCTGATCGCGGGCGGTCTGCCGAGCGCCGAGGACCTGCTCGACAGCGCCGACGACGCCCCCGCGATCCGCCTGATCAACGCGATCATCGCCGAAGCGGTGCGGCAGGGGGTCAGCGACATCCATGTCGAACCCTATGAAAGCGGGCTGGTCGTGCGGATGCGCACCGACGGCGTGCTGCGCGAGCATCTGCGCATGCCGCCGCATGTCGCGCCGGTCGTCGTCAGCCGCATCAAGGTGATGGCGCGCCTCGACATCGCGGAGCGCCGGGTGCCGCAGGACGGGCGCATCGCGCTGACGCTCGCGGGCAAGGCGGTCGACGTGCGCGTGTCGACCCTGCCGAGCCGCGCCGGGGAGCGCGTCGTGATGCGCATCCTCGACAAGGACACGGCGGGGATCGACTTCGACGTCCTCGGCCTGACGGGCGAGGCCGACCGCATATTGCGCGAGGCGCTTGCCGAACCGAACGGCATCATCCTAGTCACTGGGCCCACCGGGTCGGGCAAGACGACGACGCTCTATGCGGCGCTCAAGCAGTTGAACGACGGGCAGCGGAATATCCTGACCGTCGAGGACCCCGTCGAATATGCCGTCGACGGCGTCGGCCAGACGCAGGTGAACCCGAAGGTCGGGCTCGATTTCGCGGCGGGGCTGCGCGCGATCCTGCGCCAGGACCCCGACGTCGTGATGGTCGGCGAAATCCGCGACCGCGAGACCGCCGACATCGCGGTGCAGGCGTCGCTGACCGGCCACCTCGTGCTTTCGACCGTCCACACCAACGACGCGGTGGGCGCGATCACCCGCCTCAAGGATTTGAAGGTCGAGCCCTTCCTGCTCGCCTCGACGCTGCGCGCGGTGCTGGCACAGCGGCTGGTCCGCAAGCTCTGCGACCATTGCCGTGAGCCGGTGCAGGCCGACAACGGCATCGCCGCGGTGCTCGGGCTCGACATCGGCACGGTGATCTGGCGCCCGAAGGGCTGCGAGGCGTGCGGCCACAGCGGTTTCAAGGGCCGCATCGGCGTGTTCGAGGCGATCCGGGTCGACGAAACGATCCGCCGCTACATCTACGCCGGCGGCGACGAGACGATGATCGCGAAACACGCCTTCCTCAAATCCCCGACCCTCGCTTCGGCGGCGCGCGCGATGGTCGCGAAGGGGCTGACCACGCCCGAGGAGGCGATCCGCATCGCGCGGCGCGAGGATGTCGATGCCTGACTATCGCTATGTCGCGATCGACCCGCGCGGGCGCGAGCGCCGCGGGCGCCTCCGCGCCGCGAACGACGATGCCGCGCGCGCCGACCTGACCGCGCGCCGCTTCCACATCGTCGCGGTGGAGGAAGCGGGCGCGCGACCGGCCGGCCGCTCGCTGTTTCTCGCGCGGCGCCGCGACCGCCTGACCGCGAGGGACCTCGCGCTGTTCACGCGCCAGCTGGCGACGCTGGCCGAGGTCGCGCCGCTCGAAGAGGCGCTGCGCACGCTGGGCCGCCAGAGCGAAGCGGAAAGCGCGCGCGCGGTGATCGGCGACGTCCACGCCGGGCTGCTCGAAGGCCGTCGCCTCGCCGATGCGATGGCGCGCCAGCCGCGCAGCTTTCCGCCGCTCTATCGCGCGATGGTCGCGGCGGGGGAGACGACCGGCAGCCTGACGCTGATCCTCGCGCGGCTCGCCGACCTGCTCGAACGCCAGGCCGAGGTGCGCGGCAAGCTGATCGCGGCGCTCGCCTATCCGATCGTGCTCGCCATCGTCGCGGTCGGGGTCGTCGCGGCGCTGATGATCTTCGTCGTCCCGCGCGTCGTCGAACAGTTCACCGACGTCGGGCAGCAGCTTCCCTTCCTGACCCGCGCGGTAATCGCGATCTCGGGCTTCCTCGCGGGCTGGTGGTGGCTGATCGCGCTGCTGCTCGCCGCGGCCGCCTTCGGCTGGACGACGGCGATGCGCCGCCCGGCGTTCAAGACGCGGGTCGACGCGCGGCTTCTGCGTCTGCCTTTGCTCGGACGGCTGCTGCGCGACCTGTACGCCGCCCGCTTCGCGCGCACGCTCGCGACGATGGTGTCGAGCCGGCTGCCGCTGGTCGAGGGGCTGCGGCTGACGGTGCCGACGGTCCGCAACGCCGCGCTCGCCGGCGCGACCGCGGGGCTCGTCGATCAGGTGCGCGCCGGCGGCAGCCTGTCGTCGGCACTTCGCGATGCGGGAGTGTTCCCGCCGCTGCTCGTCTACATGACCGCGAGCGGTGAAAGCGCGGGGCGGCTGGAGGCGATGCTCGAACGCGCCGCCGATTATCTGGAGCGCGAGTTCGACCGCTTCACGGCGGCGTCGATGGCGTTACTCGAACCTGTCATAATTGTCGTTATGGGGTCGTGCGTCGCCTTGATCATCCTCTCCATCCTGCTGCCGATCCTCCAGTTGCAGAACCTTGCGGGGCTATAATAGATGTCGCTGATGCAGCTTTTCCTTCGCCTGATGCTCGATTCCTCGCGCCCCGCCGTTCGGCGCCGCCGCCGCAAGGGCGAACGCGGCTTCACCCTGACCGAACTGATGGTGGTGATCTTCATCATCGGGCTGCTCGCGACGGTGGTGATGATCAACGTGCTGCCGAGCCAGGACAAGGCGATGGTGACCAAGGCAAAGGCCGATATCGCCACGCTGGAAAACGCGCTCGAACAATATCGCCTCGACAATCTCACCTATCCGGCGACCAGCGACGGGCTGAACGCGCTCGTCACCGCGCCGCCCTCGCTCGGCCAGCCCGAACGCTACCGTCGCGGCGGCTATATCAGGAAGCTGCCGAGCGATCCGTGGGGACGGCCCTATAATTATCAGGCGCCCGCCGCGAACGGAAAGGCATTCGACGTCTGGTCGCTCGGCGCCGACGGCGCGCCGGGCGGGACCGACGAAAATGCCGATATCCGCGAAGACAGTTGAGCCGCGCGCGGCGCGTCGCGGCGTCGGCGATCGGGGATTCACGCTCGTCGAACTGATGGTGGTGCTGGCGATCCTCGCACTGGCCGCCACCGCGGTCGTGCTCACCATTCCCGGTGAGGAGCGCGGGCTGCGCAGCGAGGCCGACCGGCTCGCGGCGCGGCTCGCCGCCGCGCGCGACGTCGCGGTGATCGAGGGGCGCAGCGTCGCGGTCGACTTCGCGCCCTCGGGCTATGGTTTCGCGCGCCGCGTCGACGGCGCGTGGCAGCCGCTCCCCGGCCGTGCGTTCGAGCGGCGGAACTGGCCCTCGGGAACGGGGTTCGCGGCCGGGGAGGGACAGGCGGTTGCGCGCATCCTCTTCGACCGCGTCGGCACCAGCCCGACGCCGCAGGCGCTGCGGCTGTCGAGCGGCGACGCGCGCGCGGTGATCCGCGTCTCGGCGACCGGGGAGATCGGTCGTGACGAATAGGCGGAACCGTTCCCCGGCGAAAGCCGGGGTCCACGACATCGAGCGCGGTTCGCCGCCGCTCTGGGCCGCGGCGTCCGGCGGGGCGCGAACAAGGGCCGATGATCGCGGCTTCACGCTGCTGGAAATGCTCGTCGCGCTCAGCATCATCAGCATCGCGGCGCTGACGCTGGTGCGGCTCGACGCCTATGCGGTCCGCTCGGCGGGCGACATCGACGAGCGCACGGTCGCGGGCATCGTCGCGCAGAATCGCGCGGTCGAAATCTGGACCGACCCCGCGCCGCCGACGATCGGCGCCAGCGCGGTCGGCGTTGCCAACGCGGGCCGCAACTGGCGCATCGAACAGCGCGTCGCGCGCACCGCCGACGACGGTCTGCTGCGCATCGACCTGATCGTGCGCCCCGAAAGCGGCCGCGGTCAGGCGGCGCTGACGATCGTCAGGTTGTCGCGGTGACATATCGCCGGCCGCCTTTCTCGTGCTCCCCGGCGAAAGCCGGGGTCCAGGGCGCTGTAAAGCGGTGTTCCGTGCGACCTCCCGAGGCCCCGGCGTCCGCCGGGGCGCGCCACCCTGACGGGCAGCGCGGCTTCACCCTCGTCGAAATGCTCGTCGCGCTGTCGCTCTTTGCCGCGATCGCGGCGATCGGGGTGGGGTTGCTCCGCAGCAGCGTCGATACGCAGGACGCGGTGCAGGCGCGGCTCCAGGCGATGAGCGGGACCAACCGGCTGCGCGCGGTGATGGCGAACGATCTTGCGCAGGCGGTGCAGCGCGCGACGCGCGGCCCGGCGGGGGAGGCGGTGCCGGCCTTCTTCGGATCGGCGACCGGCTTCGCCTTCGTCCACGCCGGGGCGGCCGCTCACGACGGCGCGCCGCGGCCTTCGGTCGAGCGCGTCGGCTATGCGCTGGTCGGCGGCGAGTGGCGCCGCGCCATCCAGCCGATGCTCGACGGCACGGCGCTTTCCGAAGGCGACCGGCTGGTTGGCGACGTGACCGGTGTCGCGGTTCGCTATCGTGGCGATGACGGCGCCTGGTCGGAAAGCTGGACGTCGGAGCCCGGCGACCGCCTGCCGCGCGCGGTCGAGGTGCGGCTCACCCGCACCGGCCGCGCACCGCTGACCATGGCCTTTCTGGTCGCGCCGACCATACCGCCGCCGCCGGTTCCGGCGGAGATCGCGCCATGAAGCGGCGCCGCGAGGAACGCGGCGCGGCGCTGCTCAGCGTGCTGCTGCTCGTCGCGGTGATGGCGGTGATCGCCGCGACCGCGCTCGACCGGCTGACGCTGGCGACGCGCATCGCGGGCAGCGCCGCCACGGTCGATCAGGGGCGCGCCTATGCCTTTGCCGCCGAACAGATCGCGCTGCGCCGCGTCGCCGACCTTGTGGCGCGCGATCCGGCGAAGCTGACGCTTGCGGGTGGCTGGCTCGGCCGCGATTTCGATCTGCCGCTGCCCGGCGGCGCGGGAACGGCGCGGCTGACCGACGCCGCCAATTGCTTCAACCTCAACAGCCTCGCTGCCGAGACGATGCCGGGCCGGTTCAGCCAGCGACCCGGCGCGGTCGCGCAGTTCGCGGAGCTGATGGCGCTGCTCGGCATCGACCGCGGCGAAGCGCAGGCGGTCGCCGCGGCGACTGCCGACTGGATCGACAGCGACGCCAACGAAGCGCCGCTCGGCGCCGAGGACGGCGCCTATCGCGCGATGCAGACGCCCTATCTCGCCGCCAACCGCAAGATGGCGGACAGCAGCGAGTTGCGCGCGGTGCGCGGGGTCACGCCAAAGCTCTATGCGCGGCTGCGGCCGTGGATATGCGCGCTGCCGGTCGCCGAGCCGGTGAAGATCAACGTCAACACGCTGCGGCCCGAACAGGCGCCGCTGGTCGCGATGCTGGTGCCCGGCCAGATCGGGGTCGCGGACGTGCGGGCGGCGCTGGCGGCGCGCCCCGCCGACGGCTATGGCAGCAGCGAGCGATTCTGGAATGCGCCGTCGCTCGCGCGCATCGACCCGCCGCAGGATGCCGCCGCGCAGGTGGGCGTCGGCAGCCGCTGGCTGATGCTGCGGACGCGGGTGACGATGGGGGATGGGGTGCTGACGGCCAATGCGCTTATCGATGCCCATGGCGGCGCGCCCGTGGCGGGGATGGCCCCGCCGGCGATCGTCCGCCGCGACTGGGGCGACAGCGACTGATATGGCGCGCACGCTGCTCCTCTGGCTGCCGCGCATCGCGGCGCTCGGCGACCGATCGGCGCCGCCTCCCGCCTGGCTGCGGATCGACGACGGCGTGATCGTCGATTCGGGGCAGGACGAAGGCTGGGTCGACGCGTGGGAACGGAGCGGGGAGCATAGGGGAGAGGCGGGCGAAGACGACCGGCTGATCGCGCTCGCGCCCGCCGCCGATGCGCCGCTTCGCTGGCTCTCCTATTCCGACGCCGCGCCGGCGCAGGCCGCCGCGGCCGCCCGGATCGACGCGTTGCGCGACAGTCTGGGCGATGCAGCGGCGCTGCACATCGTCGCCGGCGAACCGGTCGAGGCGGGGCAGGCGGTGCCGGTGGCGACCACCACCCATGCCGCGATGCGGGCGTGGACCGGTTGGCTCGAAGCGCAAGGGCTGGCGCCCGCCGCGATCCTGCCCGTCGCGGCGCTGGTTCCGCCGCCCGAGGCGGACGCGCTCTGGCTCGCCGAAGTCGGCGGCGAACGGATCGTCCGCACGCCCGACCGCGCCTATGCCTCCGATCCGGAGATCGACCCGCTGATCGCCGCCGGGCGAACGATCGCGCCGCTCGATGCGGGCCGGATGCAACAGGCGTTGCTGCTGTCGCTCGCCGCGCCCGCGCTCGACCTGCTCAACGGGGCGTGGAAGCCGAAGCGCCGCTGGGCGGTCGATCCGGGGCTCCTGCGTCTCGCCGGGCGCGGTCTGGTCGCGCTGCTTCTCGTCAGCGTGGCGATTCCGGTCGTGCATGCCGTCCGGCTGGCGTCCGACACAAGGCGCGCCGATGCGGCGGCCGTCGCGGCGGCGAAGCAGGCAGGGATCGCCGCGCCCGACGCCCCGGCCGCGGAGGCGGAGATCGACCGGCGCCTCGCCGCGGCGGGGGGCGGTCCGCTGGCCTTTTCGGTGCCCGCCTCCGCGCTCTACGACGCGATGCGCGATGTGCCGGGGGTGACGCTGCGCACGCTGGCGCACCGCACCGACGGCACGCTGACGACGACGCTCGCCGCGCCGCGTATCGACGACATCAACCAGGTCCTCCTCGCGCTCCAGGCTCGCGGCTATCGCATCACGGCGCAGCCGATGGCGGGCACCGACGGGCAACAGATGGCCAATGTGACGATCCGGGCGGTCCCATGAGAGAAAGCGTTCAAAACTGGTGGGCGGGGTTGACGCAGCGCGAGCGCTGGCTGGTCGGCATCGCCGCCGTGCTGGCGCTTGCAGTGCTGCTGTGGGCGCTCGCGCGGCCTGCCTATGCCGCGTTCGTCGATCTGGAGACCGCGCATCGCGCTGCGGTCGAGCGCGAGGGGCGCGTCGCGGCCAAGGTGCGGCTGCTTTCGCGGCGCCCGGCCTCTTCGGTCGCGGCGGCGGTCGATGCGGCGTCGATCGACCAGTATCTGGCGCAGTCGGCGGGCGAGATCGGCCTGACGCTCGATCGCAACGAGGCGCGGGGGGCGCGGCAGGCGACGATCGCGATCGCCACGGCGAAGGCCCCGGTGCTGATCGACTGGCTCGCCGCGCTCGAGGCGCAGGGGTTCGTGATCGATCAACTCAGCATCACCCCCGCCGCCGACGGCACCGTCGGCATGACAGCCGACCTCAGAAAGGGCGGCCGGTGACCGGCGGACGCAGGCGCTGGATCGCGGCGGCGGTGCTGTTCGCGCTGCTGCTGATCGGCGCGACCTTTCCGCTGCGGCTCGCGCTGGGACTGGCGGGGGCGGATGATGCCGGGGTCGCCGCGCGCGAGGTGCGCGGTTCGATCTGGTCGGGGACGCTGATCGACGCGCGGCTCGGCGTCCTGCCGCTCGGCACGGTGCGCGCCAGCCTGTCGCCGCTCGCGTTGCTGACGGGACGAATCGAACTCGCCTTTTCGCGCAGCGACGAACGGCTCGGCGCGCTGGCGGGACGGCTCCACGGCAGCGATCCGCGCGGGCTGTCGGGGGTCGACGGCGTGACGAGCGTGTCGGGCGGACTGGGCGCGATTCCCGTCGATACGCTGCGCTTCGAGGGCACCACCATCCGCTTCGGAGCCGACGGCCGCTGCGTCGAAGCGGGGGGACGACTGCAACTGTCGGTCACCGCCCCCATCGCCGGCCTCGACCTGTCGCGCGGCCTGTTGGGCCCGCTCACCTGCGCGGACGGCCGCGCGCAGGCGGCGCTGTCGAGTCAGTCGGGGATGGAACGGCTGACGCTTTCGTTCGACGGCAGCGGCGCGTATCGCGCGGCGTTCGCGATCAATGTCGATCGCGATCCGGCGATGGCGGCGGCGCTCGGCGCGCTGGGATTCAAGCCCGGACCGGACGGGTTCCGGCTCGCGACCAGCGGCCGGTTCTGAGGATCGGTGGCCGACGTCATCCTTGCCGCGGCGATCGGGCTGATCTGGGGCAGCTTCATCGCGACGCTGGTGTTGCGCTGGCCCGCCGGGCGATCGGTGCGCGGGCGGTCGTGTTGCGACGCGTGCGGGCAGACGCTCGGCGTGCGCGATCTGGTGCCGCTGCTGTCGGCGCTGGCGCGGCGCGGGCGGTGCCGGCATTGCGGCGCGGCGATCGATCCCTTTCACGCCAGCGTCGAACTCGGCGCCGCGACGATCGGTGTTGTTGCGCTGGCGATGGTGCCCGGACCGGCGGGATGGCTCTGGGCGGCGTTCGGCTGGCTGCTGCTGCCGCTTGCGCTGCTCGATGCGCGGCATCTCTGGCTTCCCGACCGGCTGAACGCCTTGCTCGCCGCGGTCGGCCTGCTGTTTGCCGGGCCGATGCTGGAGGCGAGCCTGCTCGACCGCTGGATCGGCGCGCTGGCCGGTGGGCTCGCGCTGGCGCTGCTCGGCTGGAGCTATCGCCGCCTGCGCGGCGGCGAAGGGATGGGCGGCGGCGATCCCAAGCTGGTCGCGGCGATCGGCTGCTGGATCGGCTGGCAGGCGCTGCCGCTGATGCTGCTTCTCGCCAGCCTGTCCGGGTTGGTCTGGGCGCTGGCGACGCAAGGAAAAGGGGACCGGCCGCTGGCGGCGCGGCGGGTCCCCTTCGGTCTGTTCGCGTGCATCGCGGCCTTCGCCGCGGTGCCGCTGTGGCTCTGGCTCAGCGGCCGATGACCACCGTCACCGCGCGGCGGTTCTGCGCCCAGGCTTCCTCGTTCGAGCCGAGCGCCGCCGGGCGCTCCTTGCCATAGCTGATGACCTGGATGCGCGACGGATCGACGCCCAGCGAGGCGAGATAATTCTTCGCGGCATTGGCGCGACGCTCGCCCAGCGCGATGTTGTAGTCGCGGGTGCCGCGCTCGTCGGCATGGCCTTCCAGCGTCACGCGCACCGCGGGGTTGCGCTGGAGCCACTGCGCCTGGCTCTGCAGCGTCGCCTGATCCTCGGCATCGACATTATACTGGTCGAAGCCGAAGAAGATGCGGTCGGAGGTGACGCTGGCGACGAAATCTTCCTGCGATCCGGGGACCACGCCGGTGCCGGTATTGGTGCCGGTGTCGGTGCCGGTGCCTTCCGGCGCGGGGGGGAGTTCCTTCGGCGGCTTCGGCGAGCAGGCGCCGACAGCAAGCATGGTGATCGCCGCGATCATCGCGGTGCTTTTGCGTATCGTCATGTCTTCTGTCCTCTTGTTGTTGTGGTCCGTCGTCGTTTCGCGAGGGATTAACCCATGTTGCACGCGATAATGCAACCCCAGCCCCCCGCTTTGGTTCCGATTGGTCAGGGCAGGATCGGCCCCCAGCTCGGGTCCGATCCGTCCTGCGGCGTCGGCAGGCGGCGCAGGTTCACGCCGGTCAGGTCGACCTGCCACAGCGTCGACTTGCCTTCGCGGCCCGCCGTGGTGCGGAAGAACTGGATGACGCGCCCGTTCGGCGACCAGGTCGGCGCCTCGTCCTGCCAGCTGTTGGTCAGCATGCGGACGCCGCCGCCGGTCGGGGTCATCACGCCGATGCGGAATTCGCCGCCGCCCATGCGGGTGAAGGCGATCAGGTCGCCGCGCGGCGACCATTCGGGGGTGGCGTAGCGCCCGCCGCCGAAGCTGATCCGCTGCTGGTTCGATCCGTCGATGTTCATCGTGTAGAGTTGCTGGCTGCCCGACCGGTCGCTTTCGAACACGATCTTCTTGCCGTCGGGCGAAAAGCTGCCGCCGACGTCGATGCCCGGCGTCGTGGTCAGCCGCACCGGCGTGCCGCCCTCGGCCGAGACGCGATAGATGTCGGTGTTGCCGCCGACCGCCATCGAATAGAGGATCTGCCTGCCGTCGGGCGACCAGCGCGGGGCGAAGGTCGCGTTGCCGCTTTCGGTCACCAGCTTCTGCGTCCCCGCCGCGACATCGTAGATGAAGACGCGGACGCGGTTGTTCAGATAGCTGACATAGACGATCTTCTTGTAATCGGGCGAAAAGCGCGGGCTGATCGCGAGCGCCTGGCCATTGGTGATGAAGCGGTGGTTGCCGCCGTCCGAATCCATGATAGCGAGCCGCTTGATGCGGTTCCCCTTCGGACCGCTCTCGGCGATGTAGGCGACGCGGCTGTCGAAGAAGGGCGATTCGCCCGACAGGCGCGAATAGATGGCATCGGCGCATTTATGCGCGGCGCGGCGCCAGTCGGCGGGCTGGATCTCGAACCCCTGCCGCACCAGCTCGCTGCCGAGTTCGGTGTCGTAGAGATAGCAGCCGACGACGAAACCGCCGGTGCCGGTCGCGCGCACGAAGCCGTGCACGACATTCTCGGCATTGCGCGCCTTCCAGTCGGCGAAGCGCGGTGCGGTGACCTCTGCCATGCCGATCGCGCGGACGCTGCCGGGGCCGAGCGGCGCATAAAGGCCGCTGCGCTCGAGGTCGTCGGCGATCACCTTCGCGATGTCGCGGCCCAGATTGTCGGTGCGCAGCCCGGCGACCGTCGTCACCGCGGGCGTCGCGAAGGCGGGCACCGCGATCACCGTGCGCTCCTGCGAAAGCTGGCCTTCGATCGTCTCGCGCGGTTCGGTCTGGGTGACGGCGGGCGCGGTCGGGGCGCTCGCATCCTGCGCCTGCGCGGCGATCGGCGCGGCGGTGAGCAGCAGGGCGAGCGAAAGCGTGGTGCGAAAGGACATCTCTCTCTACCTTTTGATGAAATCGAGCGTGTAATTCTGCCAGAAGCTGTAATTTTCGGTCGGCAGGTCGAAGGGGGCGGCGAGTTCGACGGCGCGTTTCGCGCATTCCTGGTGCCGCTGGACCTGGAACTTGTTGCTGTCGTTCTCGCCGGTCGTGGTGACGCTGGTGAAACCCGCGAGCGCGCCCGATTCGGTCAGCCGGAACTTGACCACCGTCTTGAGCTGGTCGACGTCGACCCCCGACACGCGGCAGCCGTTCCAGCGCGGCGCGACCGCCGACTTGATGCTGACGTCGATCGACCGGCGCACCTCGGCCGCGGTCGCCGCGGCGGGCGCGCCCTTGCTCGCCGGCGCCTTGGGCTGCGACTTGGCAAGCCCGTCGACGATGCCGTCGAGGCGCCCGGTCGGGCCGCTGGTCTGTTTCTTCGGCGGTGCCTTGGGCGCGGGCTTGGGTTTCGGTTTCTCGGCGGCGGGGGGCGCCTTCTTCGGTGGCGCCGGAACGGGCTTCGCGACCTGCTTGGGCGTCGGCGCGGGCGTTGGGCGAACGATCGGTTCGGGTTCCGGCGGCGCGGGCACCGGCTCGGGCGGGGCGGCGATGTCGGTCGCATCCTCTTCGCCCAGCCGCGCGGCGGGCGGGGTTTCGGCGATCACCGGCGCGGTCGATTGCGGCGCCGTCTCCGCGATCAGATCGACCTCCATCGGCGGATTGTCGAAGCGCCGTTCGCCCGCGGTCCACTGGATCGACAGCAGGCCGATGACGAGCAGGTGCAGCGCCACCGCGATGGCGATGCCGTGCCTTTCCATGCCCCTTGGTGCCTGTGCCGCAGCCATGCCTCGTGCCTATTGCCCGCTGTCTGAACCGTCGGTGACCGTCGCGGCGGGTGCGGCGTCCGACGATCCGGTCGTGACCAGCGCGATGCGCGACAGGCCGGCGCGGTTGAGCTCGCCCATCACGCGCATCACCCGGCCATAATCGAGCCCCTTGTCGGCGCGGAGCATGATCTGGCGGGGGCGTTCCTTGCTTCGATCCTCGCGTGCGATGACCTCCAGCCGCGCGGGCAGGTCGGCCTCGGCCACCGCCTGGTCGCCGATATAGATGGTGTCGTCGGCGCCGATCGACAGCTGCACCGGCTCCTGCTCCTCGGTCTCGACCGGCTTCGCCCGGCTTTCGGGCAGGTCGATCGGCACCGCGGAGGCGAGCAGCGGCGCGGTGATCATGAAGATGATCAGCAGCACCAGCATCACGTCGACGAGCGGAGTGACGTTGATCTCCGACATCGGCGCGCGGCGCCCGCCGCGTCCGCGCCGCCGGCCGCCGGCGCCGCCCGAAGGGCCGCTCATCGCCATCAGCCCTCGACCTCCAGTTCGCGGCTGAAGGTCGCGTGCAGCCCGTCGGCGAAGCGGCCAAGCCGCGATTCGAGCCGGTTCAGCCGCTGCGAGAAGGCGTTGTACGCGATCACCGCCGGAATCGCCGCGAACAGGCCGATCGCGGTCGCGAACAGCGCCTCGGCGATGCCGGGCGCGACGACGGCGAGGCTGCTGTTGTTCTCGGCCGCGATCGCGGTGAAACTGCGCATGATGCCCCACACGGTGCCGAACAGCCCGACGAACGGCGCGACCGCGCCGATGGTGGCGAGCGGGCCGATCTTCTCGGCCAGCCGGTCGACCTCACCCTCGACCGCCGCGTTCATCGCGACGCCCAGCCGCTCGCGCGTGCCTTCGCGGTCGACGGACTTGCCCGCAGTCGACCGCCGCCACTCGCTGATGCCGGCCGACAGCACCTTGGCGCTCGGCAGTTCCTCGCGGCCGTTTTCGTCATAGAATTTGTCGATGTTGCCCGCGCGCCAGAAATCGCGCTCGAAGCGTTCGGAGGCGCGCATCATCTTGCCGACGCTGCGGCCGTGACCGATGATCACCGCCCAGACATAGACGGATGCGGCGAGCAAGCCGATCATCACCGCCTTGACCACGATGTCGGCCTGCAGGAACAGCGCCACGGGGGACAATGTCGCCGCGTCGGCGGCCAGCTTGATATTGTCTAGCAAGGGATGGTCTCTCCATTCATGATGGCGGTGAAGCGATCGGCCCAGCCCGCGGGCTGGCGGCGCGGCCGGCCCTCGGGCGACAGGAAGGCGGCGGTGACGTGTCCGTTCGTTAACTCGTCCGGACCGCGAAGGATGCGCTGCGCGATGACGACGCTGGCGCCGCGCACCGCCTCGACCGTGCTGACGACGAGCAGGTCGTCGTCGAGCTTCGCGGGACGGCGATATCGGATGGCAAGGTCGGTGACCGCCCATGTGCCTTCGCCGCCCTCCATCGCCGCGCGCTGGTCGATGCCGGCGATGCGCAGCATGTCCGATCGCGCGCGCTCCATATAGCGCAGGTAATTGGCGTGATAGACGATGCCGCTGAGGTCGGTATCCTCGAAATAGACGCGCACGCGATAATGATGCGCGGCCCCCACGAAAGCGCCGGGGATGAAGGGTGGCGGAACATCGACCATCGACAGACCGATAGCGGGTGCTCGACTCGTCGCAAACCCCCGTTTCGCAATTCGTCGCAGGTCCGCGGCATTTGATGGGGAAAGCGGCGGTTCGGCCCCCTATTTTCCCTGGTCGAACAGCCCGTCCTGCGTCCCGGCGGGCGGGCTGAGCCCCAGATGCTTCCACGCGCTGGCGTTGAGCATCCGTCCGCGCGCGGTGCGGGCGATCAGGCCGATCTGGAGCAGATAGGGCTCGATGACGTCCTCGATCGTGTCGCGCGGCTCGGACAGGCCCGCCGCGAGCGTGTCGGCCCCCACCGGCCCGCCGCGATAGATGTCGGCGATCATCGTCAGATAGCGGCGGTCCATCGCGTCGAGCCCCAGCGCATCGACCTCCAGCCGGTTGAGCGCGGCGTCCGCCACCTTTGCGTCGACCGTCGGCGCACCGGCGACGGTGGCGAAATCGCGCACCCGGCGCAGCAGCCGCCCGGCGATGCGCGGCGTCCCGCGCGAGCGCTTCGCGATCTCGAGCGCGCCGTCGGACGCGATGCCGAGACCCAGCAGCCGTGCGGCGCGGCCGATCACCTGTTCGAGTTCGCCATGCGTGTAGAAATTGAGCCGTACCGGGATGCCGAAGCGGTCGCGCAGCGGCGTCGTCAGCAGGCCCTGCCGCGTCGTCGCGCCGACCAGCGTGAATTTCGGCAGGTCGATCCGCACGCTGCGCGCCGACGGCCCTTCGCCGATCATGATGTCGAGCGCGCGGTCCTCCATCGCCGGATAGAGGATTTCCTCGACCGCGGGCGCAAGCCGGTGGATCTCGTCGATGAACAGGACGTCGCCGTCCTCCAGATTGGTGAGCAGCGCCGCGAGGTCGCCCGCCTTCGCGATCACCGGGCCGGAGGTGGAGCGGAAGCCGACGCCCAGCTCGCGCGCGACGATCTGCGCCAGCGTCGTCTTGCCCAGCCCCGGCGGCCCGAAGAAGAGCACATGGTCGAGCGCGTCCGAGCGCGCCTTCGCGGCTTCGATGAAGATGCGCAGATTCTCCCGCGCCGCCGCCTGCCCGACGAACTCGGCGAGCGACCTGGGCCGCAGCGCGGCGTCGGCGTCCTCGGGGGTGCGCGTGGGGGTGGTGAGGTCGGTCACAGTCTGGCGATACCCGTAAATCTCGTCATGCTGAAACGGTTTCGGCGTGCGGCTTCGTCCGACACGTCCGGCCATGGACCCTGAAACAAGTTCAGGGTGACGAGAAATGAGAGCGAAGAGTCGGGTGTCAAAATCTTCGTCATGCTGAACTTGTTTCAGCATCCATGGTCTGACCGATCGATTCCGCGCCGACTTCGAATGCGAGATCACGCCATTCCGGATTGCCGGCTTCGATCAGGTTGATCTTCCATTGGCGGTGCCAGTTCTTGAGCTGCTTTTCGCGGGCAATGGCCAACTCCATCGTTCCGAACAGTTCGAAATGGACGAGGCGATATGTGCGATATTTCGCGGCAAAGCCCTTGGTGACGCCGCTGTGATGTTGCCACAGGCGCTGAGCGAGGTTGGATGTGACACCGATGTAGAGCGTGCCGCCCTTGTGATTGGCGAGGACGTAGATGCAGGGCTGAAAAACGTCGCGCATGGCAGCCTGTTCAGGGCCATGGATGCTGAAACAAGTTCAGCATGACGAAGGAGGTTGACGGCGCGCGCTCAGTCAAGATGCTCGATCCCTTCGCCCACGATCGCGACCCACGGGTCCCGCCGTTCCTCATAGACGGAGACGCGCGGCGTCAAGCCGTGCCCCGGCTCGAAATTGCCGAGCGGCACCGCATATTCGCGCTGCGGGCCGTTGCGATACCACAGCGTCGCGCCGCATTCGCCGCAGAAGAAGAAGTCGGCGACTTTGCCGCTGTCGCCCGCCTGCTGCCACATCGTCGCCTCGCCCTCGGTGCGGACGCGGTCGGCGGGGAAGCGGGCCTGCGCGGCAAAGGCGCTGCCGCTGCGCGCCTTGCAGTTGCGGCAATGGCATACCGACACGCGCACCGGCTCGCCGGTGCAGGCGATGCGGAGCTGGCCGCAGCGGCAGGCGGCGTGGCGGACGGCTTCGGTCATTTCGCCGCCTTCTTCAGCGCTACCCGCACCAGCGCATCGAGCGAGGCGCCCGCGCCCAGCTCCTCGCTCGCCGCCGCGACCGCGGTGCTGGCCTCGCCCGGCTTGAAGCCGAGACCGGTGAGCGCGGCGACGGCGTCGCCGAGCGGGCCGGCAGCGGCGGACAGGGTGGGATTCGAACCCACGATCCCGCCGAGCGCCCCCGCCTTGTCCTTCAGTTCATGCGTGATGCGCTGCGCGAGCTTCGGCCCGACGCCGTTGGCGCGCGCGACCATCGCGCTGTCGCCGGTGGCGAGCGCGCGTTGCAGGTCGCCGATTTCCAGCGCCGAGAGGATCGCGAGCGCGACCTTGGCGCCGACGCCCTGGACGCTGGTCAGCAGGCGGAACCAGTCGCGCTCCTCGGCGCGTGCGAAGCCCAGCAGGCGCAGGAAATCCTCGCCGACCAGCATTTCGGTGTGGACGGTCACGTCGCCGCCGACCGGGCCGAGCGCGTCCAACGTGCGTGCCGACGCCTCGACCAGCCAGCCGACGCCGCCGACGTCGATCACCGCATGGCCCGCGCCGCTGCTGTCCAGTTTTCCGGTGAGTTTCGCGATCATGTCCCGTGCCTAGCGCGACGGGAATGAAAAGGGAACATCTATGCTTCGGGCGGCGGCCTCGAAAATGATTTCGCGCCTTCGCATGCAATATTCAGACGCGCCCCCGGTGGTTGGCGTGGCAGATCGCCACCGCCAGCGCATCGGCCGCGTCTGCGCCCGCGACTTTCGCGCCGGGGAGCAGCACGCGCAGCATCGCCTGCACCTGTTCCTTCGCCGCGCCGCCGGTGCCGACGATCGCCTTCTTGACGAGCCGCGGCGCATATTCCGCCACCGGCAGGCCGCCGCGCGCGCAGGCGAGCAGCGCGACGCCGCGCGCGTGCGCGAGCTTCAGCGTCGACTGCGGATTGTCGTTGACGAACACCTCCTCGACCGCGGCCTGGGCAGGAGCATGATCGGCGATCACCGCCGCGAGCACGGTGTCGAGATGTGCGAGGCGGTCGGGCAGGGCGGCCCTGGCGTCGGTCTTGACCTGCCCGTTGGCGACATGGCTGATCCGGCTGCCTTCGACGCGGATGACGCCCCAGCCGGTGCAACTGAGCGACGGATCGAGGCCGAGGATGATCATGTGTGAAAGCCCCTCCCGCTTGCGGGAGGGGTTTGGGGTGGGCGAGGGAAGCGCCACCGGTCGGCCCACCCCCGGCCCCTCCCGCAAGCGGGAGGGGAGAGATGTGTCACCCCAGTTTCTCCAGCACCGCGTCGGGAATCTCGTAATTGCCCCAGACGGTCTGCACGTCGTCGTCGTCGTCGAGCGTGTCGATCAGCCTGAACAGCGTCTGCGCGGTCGCCTCGTCGGCGATCTCGCTCCTGATCGTCGGGCGCCACGCGAGCTTCACGCTCTCGGCCTCGCCCAGCTTCGCCTCGATCGCCTTGGCGACCTCGTGCAGGGCATCGACGCTGGTCCAGATTTCATGGCCGTCCTCGGACGACTCGACATCGTCGGCGCCGGCGTCGAGCGCGGCTTCGAACACCGTGTCGGCGTCGCCCGCGCTCGCCGGATAGGTGATCTGGCCGAGCCGGTCGAAACCGTGGCTGACGCTGCCGCTGGTGCCGAGGTTGCCGCCGTTCTTGCTGAACGCGGTGCGGACGTTGGTCGCGGTGCGGTTGCGGTTGTCGGTCAGCGCCTCGACGATCAGCGAGACGCCGCCGGGACCATAGCCTTCGTAGCGGATTTCCTCGTAATTCTCGCCGTCGCCGCCCGATGCCTTGTCGATCGCGCGCTGGATATTGTCCTTGGGCATCGACTGCGCCTTCGCCGCGTTGACCGCGGCGCGCAGGCGGGCGTTGGCGTCGGGGTCGGGCAGGCCCATCTTCGCCGCGACGGTGATTTCGCGCGCGAGCTTGGAGAAGAGGGCGCTGCGCTTCTTGTCCTGCGCGCCCTTGCGATACATGATGTTCTTGAATTTGCTATGGCCGGCCACAGCCTACCTCCATCGATATGGAAAATGTGGCGTCGCCCCTAGCGTGAACGGCTTTTCGAGACAACCGCCGCGTCAGAGGACGACCGCGGTCCCGCTCGCCGACACCATCAGCATCGACCCGTTCTGGCCGAGCACTTCATAGTCGATGTCGACGCCGACCACCGCATTGCCGCCGAGCTTTGCCGCCTCGGCCTCCATCTCGCCCAGCGCTTCCTTGCGCGCGCGGGCGAGGACGTCCTCATATTTGCCCGAGCGGCCGCCGACGATGTCGGTGATGCTGGCGAACAGGTCGCGGAAGATGTTCGCGCCGACGATCACCTCGCCGGTGACGATGCCGAGATATTCGCGGACCGGACGGCCCTCGACGGTGTTGGTGGTGGTGCTGAACATAACCATGAACCCTCCATAAAATCCGTTCGGGCTGAGCTTGTCGAAGCCTCGTCCTTGTTTTCCATGTTTAAAGAAAAGAACAGCCCCCTTCGACTGCCTTGCAGGCGCTCAGGACAGGCTTCGACAAGCTCAGGGCGAACGGGAGAGAGTGATATGGGCCGTCCTCAGTCGATCCCGAGCGCCGATTTATAGACGTCGAGGATGGCTTCCATCTCCTTGCGGTCGTGCACCGGCATTTTGCGCAGGCGAACGATCTGGCGCATGATCTTGGGGTCGTAACCCTGCGATTTCGCTTCGAGATAGACGTCGCGGATATCGTCGGCGATGCCTTTCTTCTCTTCCTCCAGCCGCTCGACGCGCTCGATGAAAAGGCGCAGTTGTTGGTCGGCAGTGGTGGCTTCGCTCATGTCATGCTCCGCTGGATGGGTTGGATGGGGCGGCGAGAATCGCCTCGGCGGCTCCCCTAGAGCATTTTCCAGTCAGGTGGAATCACCTGACGATTCAGAAAATGCGGAAAAACAGGAATCTGGAGCGGCCGATCCGATGTAATCGGATCCGCCGCTCTATGGTCTGCGGGGATTCGGATTTCGGCACGCTGCCTCATCCGTTCGTCATGCTGAACTCGTTTCAGCATCCATGGCCGGACCTTCCCTTCTGTGCCGCCTTTCAGTCGAGGGCAGATCATGGACCCCGGATCGGGTCCGGGGCAGGCTCTGAAACAAGTTCGCAATGATCCCCTTCCGACAGGTGAGCGTTCCCCGGCGAAAGCCGGGGTCCAGATGGCACAGCGCTGCCTCGCATGGACCCCGGCTTTCGCCGGGGAACGCCAGCGTCCCTGTCTCAAGGGTGTAAACGTCAAACAAGTTCAGGGTGACGAAAGGGAAAAACCGCGCAGAACGCCAAATCCCGACAGACCATAGAGCGCGATGCGCCCAGATTGACCGCTGGCGTCATCGCGAGCGGAACGAAGTGATCGCCAGCTAAGGCGTGTGGGGATTCATCTTGCAACTGTCCTTTATCGTGTGTCCCCGCGAAGGCGGGGACCCATCTGCGGTGGTTTCGAGATGAAACCGGCCGAAGATGGACCCCCGCCTTCGCGGGGGAACACGGCTTTATACAATATCGCGGCGATAGACTCTGAATCCCCACACGCCTTAGAGTGCTGGTTTTGATTCCATCAAAACCGAACGCGCTCTAGCGGGGTCCGGGATTCTTCGCCATGCTTTCTTCCATCCGGCGGAGCTGCTCGGCGGTCGCGGGGACGTGGTGGCGCGCCTTCCACTCGGCGGTCGGCATGCCGTGGACGATCGCGCGGGCCGCCTCCTTGTCCATTCCGCCCGCCTCGGCGATCCAGTCGCCCAGGCAGTTGCGGCAAAAACCGGCCAGCCCCATCAGGTCGATGTTGGCGGCGTCGTGGCGGTGCCGGAGCAGGCGTACCAGCCGCCGGAACGCCGCCGCGGCCGCCGCATCGTCGAGGGCGTCGAGCGGATCGTCCACGCCGTTCCGGTCTTCGCTGCACGCCATGGCTGTCTCCTTTTGCGTGGATCAATCGATATCGCGCGGTTGCCATGGCGCGAACGAAGCGCCATGCCCACGCACCGTAACGGCAATCAGGCAAGCGGAGCAACCGTGGTCCACACCCTTCCCCCCCGCCAGCGCAAGGTGCGCATCCTCGCCACGCTCGGCCCCGCGAGCGCGAATCCGGAGATGATCGCCGCGCTGTACCGCGCCGGCGCCGACGCTTTCCGCGTCAACATGAGCCATGGCGACCACGCGGGGCATGCGAAGGTGATCGCGGCGATTCGCGCGCTCGAGAAGGCGACCGGGCGCCCGTCGACGATCCTCGTCGACCTGCAGGGTCCCAAGCTGCGCGTCGGGACGTTCGCGGACGGCCCGGCGGAGCTGGTGACGGGGCAGGCGTTCGTGCTCGACACCGATCCGGCGCCGGGGGATGCGCAGCGCGTCCACCTGCCGCACCCCGAATTGTTCGCCGCGCTCGAACCCGGCACGCGGCTGCTGATCGACGACGGCAAGCTGGTGCTGCGCGTGAAGAGCGTGACTTCCGACTGCATCGCGACGATCGTCGAGGTCGGTGGCCGCATTTCGGACCGCAAGGGCGTCAACGTCCCCGACGTCGTCGTGCCGCTCGCCGCGCTCACCGAAAAGGACCGCCGCGACCTGTCCTTCGCGCTCGAACAGCATGTCGACTGGATCGCCTTGTCCTTCGTCCAGCGGCCCGAGGACGTGGCCGAGGCGCGGCGGCTGATCGGGGGCAAGGCGGCGCTGCTCGTCAAGTTCGAGAAGCCCGCGGGCGTCGCCCGGCTCGAGGAGATACTGGAGATCGCCGACGCCGCGATGGTCGCGCGCGGCGACCTGGGCGTCGAGCTGCCGCCCGAGGCGGTGCCGCCGCTCCAGAAGCGCATCGTCGCGACGGCGCGGCGGCTGGGCAAGCCGGTCGTCGTCGCCACCCAGATGCTCGAATCGATGATCGTCTCGCCCACCCCGACGCGCGCCGAGGTGTCCGACGTCGCGACCGCCATCTATGACGGCGCCGACGCGATCATGCTGTCGGCGGAGACCGCGGCGGGCGCCTGGCCGGTCGAGGCTGTGACGATGATGGATTCGATCGCGCGCTCGGTCGAGGGCGATCCCGACTATTACCGCCGGCTCCATTTCACCGAGACCTTCCCCGACGCGACGACCGCCGACGCGCTGGCCGAGGCGGCGGGCGGGATCATCGCGACGATCGCCGCCGACGCGATCATCTGCTTCACCGCGTCGGGCTCGACCGCGCGCCGCGTCGCGCGCGAGCGGCCCGGCGCGCCGCTGCTCATCCTGACCCCGAAGCGCGAGGCGGCGCGGCGGCTCGGCCTGCTGTGGGGCGCGCACGCGGTGCCGACCAAGGACATCGGCAGCTTCGAGGAGATGATCGCCAAGGGCAAGCGCATGGCGCTGCGCCACGGCGTCGGCCAGGCGGGCGCGAAGCTGGTGATGATGGCGGGGGTTCCCTTCGGCACGCCGGGGTCGACCAACGTGCTCCACGTCGCGACGCTGACCGGCGACGAGCTCAAGGGCTACGCCTGATCGATTCGAAACGGGACAGAATGTCCGGCCCGACCGCGCGGTTTTCCGATCTGATTCAGATCGGGACGAACAAAAATGGTAAACGGTCTTTGCACCATTGACGCGGGGCGGCATAGTCGGTGGAAAGAACGCGCCGGACCCGCGTGGGGGGATCCGCATCACAAGTCTGGAGGTCTAGTCCGCGTGTCCGCACCGTTCCGTTTCCCGCGCTTCTTCGTCACCAGCCCCGCGCCCTGCCCCTATCTGGAGGGCCGGACCGAGCGCAAGGTGTTCACCGAACTGAGCGGCAACAATGCGAACGAGCTCAACGACGCGCTCGGCCGGATCGGCTTCCGCCGCAGCCAGTCGGTCGCCTACCGCCCGAGCTGCGCCGATTGCTCGGCCTGCGTCTCGGTGCGCGTCTGCGCCGCGGAATTCCGGCCCAGCCAGTCGCAGAAGCGCACGATGCGCCGCAACGGCGACCTTGTCGTCACCGCCTGCAAGCCGTGGGCGACCGAGGAGCAATATGCGCTGCTGCGCGCCTATCTGCTGTCGCGCCACCCGAGCGGCGGCATGGCCGACATGGACGAGCAGGATTTCGCCGACATGGTCGAGCAGACGCCGGTCGATTCCTACATGATCGAATATCGCGAACCGGCGGCCGACGGCGGTCGCGGCCGCCTCGTCGGCTGCTGCCTGACCGACCGGCAGGGCGACGGCCTGTCGATGATCTACAGCTTCTTCGACGCCCACCATCCGCTGCGCGAGGGGCTGGGCACCTTCATCATCGCCGATCATGTCCGGCGCGCCGCGAAGGCCGGCCTGCCCTACGTCTATCTCGGTTACTGGATCGAGGGATCGGCGCGCATGGCCTACAAGGCGCGCTTCCGCCCGCTCGAAAAGCTCGGCCCCGACGGCTGGTCGCGCTTCGAGCCGGTGGCGTCCGATCGCATCGCGGCGATGTTCGAACTCGCCTGACCGGCGGCGCGCGGCGTTCGTTCATCGTGGAGCAAGATTTGTCCGCGCATGCCATGCGATGGGGCATTCGAGGGGTTGTGAAGGAGACAGCCTTGCTTTCGAACGCCTTTTTCCCGAAATTCCCCGTCATGGCCGCGATCGGTCTTGTCGCCGCGGTGCCGGCTCTGGCTTTTGCGCAGGGCGGCAGCGCCGGAACGCGCAGCGGCGCGACGATCGACGGGGTCGGACAGACGCTGACCGTCGATTGCGAGGGCCGCGCGGCGGTCGTCAGCGGTACCGAAAACGAGATCAGCTTCGTGGGCGACTGCCCGTCGCTGACCGTGACCGGCACCGACAACCGGATTCGCATCGCGCTCCGTGCCGGGGCGCCGGTGAATGTGTCGGGCGTCGACAATGTCGTCACCTGGAGCACCGCCGGGAAGGCGCGCCCGCGCGTGTCGATCCAGGGCGTCGGCAATCGGGTTGCACCCGCGCGCTGATCGCGCGCGCTTCGGCCGGCATCCGTCTCCCCGGTTGACCAGCCCCCGCTTTCAAGGGCATAGCGTTTCGATCAGGACATAAGTCCGGGTCGCATCCAATGCAGAGGTTGCCGGGGGGCTGGCGGCCAGGGGGAAGGGATGCCAGCGCGCATGTTCGTCAGGATGGTCGTCAGCCGCAGCGAACCTGCCTTTCGCGCGCGGGCCGCGCGCGCATGAGCGAGGCGGTCCGGGTCGCGATCATCGGGTCCGGTCCCGCCGGGCTGAGCGCCGCCGCGCGCGCGGCGCAGCTCGGGCTCAGCCATGTGCTGCTCGAAAAGACCGACCATCTGTCGGACACGATCTTCAAATATCAGAAGGGCAAGCACGTCATGGCGACGCCGGCTCGCCTCGACCTGCGCTCCGACTGCCGCTTCGACGAAGGGTCACGCGAGGCGATCCTGGGCATCTGGGACGAGGACGCGGCGGCAAACGGGGTGACCGTCGCCTATCGCGCCGAGGTCGTCGAGGTCACGGGCGAAAAGGGCGCCTTCCATATCCGGACGGCGGGCGGCGACACGATCGTCGCCGAGCATATCGTGCTGGCGATCGGGACGCAGGGCAACCCGAACCGGCTGCGCTGCCCTGGCAATGATCTGCCGCATATCATCTATCAGGTCGACGACCCGGAAGATTTCAGGGACCGGCACATCACGGTCGTCGGGTCGGGCGACGCGGGGATCGAAAATGCGCTCGGCGTCGCCGAGGAGGCGCTCGGGAACCGGGTGACGATCCTCAACCGGTCGAAGGATTTCGCGCGCGCCAAGGCGAAGAACGTCTCCGACCTGATGGAGGCGGGCGAGAATGGCGCGATCGACATCCGCACCGAAACCCAGCCCAAAATCGTCGAACCGGGCTGGCTGACGCTGGAGACGCCGACCGGCGACGAGCGGATCGAGTGCGACGTGATCGTCGCGCGGCTGGGATCCGTCGCGCCGCGCGCCTTCGTCGAATCGATGGGGATCGAATTCACCGGCCCCGACCGCGAAGCCTTTCCGAAGCTGTCGCCGACCTTCGAGACGACGGTGCCCGGCATCTACGTCATCGGCGCGCTCGCGGGCTATCCGCTGATCAAGCACTGCATGAACCAGGGCTATGACGTCGTCGAATTCATCAACGGCAACAGCGCGTTGACCCCCGCCGACGAAAAGGACCTTGCAACGATCTTCGCAAACCTGCCGCAAAAACGACCAGTCAGCGAATGGCTTGACTATCTGCGCGCGCGGGTGCGCATCTTCGCCGACGTGTCGCCGCTTCAGATGCGGGAATTCATGCTCGATTCGAAGCTTGCCTATTACCCCGCTGGCGAGGTGGTGTTCGAAAAGGACGAGCCGGGTTCGTCGCTGTTCGCGATCGCCGACGGTCATGCGCTGGTCGAGGTGGCGCCGGGCGTCACCGTGCCGATCGAGCAGGGATCGATCTTCGGCGAGGTCGGGCTGATCTCCGGCCGCAAGCGCGGCGCGACGATCCGTGCCGGCGAGGAGAGCATCTTCGTGGAGGTGTCGCGCACCGCGGCGCTCAAGCTGATGGGCGCGGTTCCGGGTGCAAAGCGCGTCATCGAACGCATCTCGCTCGAACGCCAGCTTCTCCAGATCTTCAAGGGCGGCCTGACGGTCGATGACCTGGCCCCGGTAATCGACGGGGCCGAGGTGATCCGCGTCCCCGCCGGCAAGCCGGTGGTCGTGGAGGGCGACGCGGGCGACGACGTCTATGTCATCCGCTCGGGATCGATGGTGGTCGAAAAGGACATCGGCGGCCGGCCGATCTTCCTGCGCTACCTGCCCGCGGGCAGCTATTTCGGCGAAATGGCGGTGCTGAGCGGAGAGAAGCGCAACGCCACCGTCAAGGCCGCGGTCGGCAGCGAGGTGATCAAGCTGACCGGCGCGGGGTTCAAGGCGATGCTCGCCTCGCGGCCGCAGGTGCGCGCGGCGACCGAGGCCGCCGTCGCCGAGCGCGCGGCGATGAACAGCTTCATCGAATCGCGCAAGACCAGCTATGCGAGCGCGGTCGACCTCTATTCGGACACCGCCAGCTTCATCATGAAGGAAGGGCTCGGCGAGGCGACCGATGCGCTGCTGATTGACGAGAATCTGTGCGTCGGCTGCGACAATTGCGAAAAGGCCTGCGCCGACAGCCACGAAGGGCTGTCGCGGCTCGACCGCGAGGCGGGGCGGACCTTCGCGCATCTGCACGTCCCGACAAGCTGCCGCCACTGCGAGCATCCGCACTGCATGGCCGACTGCCCGCCCAACGTCATCCATCGTGGTCCCGACGGCGAAGTCTATATGGAGGACGGCTGCATCGGCTGCGGCAATTGCATGCGTAACTGCCCCTATGGCGTGATCCGCATGGAATCGACGCCGCCGCCGAAGCCCGGCCTGCTCAGCTGGCTGCTGCTCGGCCGGGGGCCGGGGCCGGGCGAGCCGTCGCCCAAATGGACCAAGGCGCATATGCCAGAGGGCAAGAAGCCCAAGAAGATCGCGGTCAAGTGCGACATGTGCAAGGGGATCGCGGGCGGCCCCGCCTGCGTGCGCGCCTGTCCCACCGGCGCCGCGATCCGCGTCTCGCCCGAGGAGTTCCTGTCGGTCGCCCGGCTCGAAGAGGATGCCGACTGATGGCGACGCTGTTCCGGCGCCGTGCGCAGCGCACCCATGTCGAACGCGTCCGTCAGCGACGGCACGAGGGGTTCCTGCGCTACGCCAATTTCCGATGGGCGAAGATTTCCGGCATGCTCTGCCTGCTGATCGTCGTTTCCTATGCGTTGGTCGACGTGACGCCGCGCCCCAATGGCGGGAGCTGGTACGGCTATACGCTGGGGACGATCGGTGCCGCGCTGATCCTGTGGCTCACCGCGCTCGGCTATCGCAAGCGCCGAATGACGAGCGATTACTGGTCGCTGAAGGCCTGGACCTCCGCCCATGTCTATCTGGGGCTCAGCCTGATCGTCATCGGCACCTGGCACACCGGTTTCCAGCTTGGCTGGAACGTCCACACGCTCGCCTGGGCGCTGATGATGCTCGTCATCCTGTCGGGTCTCTATGGCGTGGTCGTCTATGCGACGCTGCCGGCGGCGCTGTCGAACAACCGCGAACAGATGACGCAGATGCAGATGCTCGAGGCGATCCGCGCCTTCGACCGCCAGCTCCATGCCGCGGCGCAGCCGCTGACCGCCGAAGATGCCGCCCCGGTGCTCGCGGCGCTGGACGAGGATCCGTTCGCGGGGGGCATCCGCGCGCGGTTGACCGGGCGCTATCCGCGCTGTGCGACGGCGGCGGCGCTGCGCGCGCTGGCAGGCTCGCGCGCGGCCGATGCGGAAGCGCGCGGCAAGGTCGTCGGCCTGCTGCGCCAGAAGGAGGCGGCGCTTGCGCGGCTGCGCCGGCATCTGTGGCTGCGGGCACTACTCGAAATATGGCTTTATGTGCATGTTCCGCTGAGTTTTGCGTTGATCGTGGCGTTGTCGGCGCACATCGTCAGCGTTTTTTTCTACTGGTAGGCGGGGAGGGGGACGATGAGCTTCATCCTGCGCCGCATCGCGACGACGAAGACGGGCAAGCAGATCGTCCGCGACCAGCCGCTGCCGGGCGACACGATCACGCTGGGGCGCGAAAGCGGCAACGGCATCCACATTCCCGACCTGGCGGTGAACCCGCACCATGCGACGATCAGCAGCAGCGACGGCCGCGATGTCCATGTCGCGGCGCAGGAGGGGCTGGGGTTCGACCTGAACGGCCGCACGCTCGACGCCGCCGACATCGACAGCGCGGCGGGCGCCGAGCTGCGGTTCGGCGGGCACCGGCTGACGATCGCGCGCGAGGGCGATGCGATCGTCCTGCTCGTCGAACGGATCGACGAACTGTCGCAATCGTCGAAGGACGTCGACGAGGCGAAGGCCTTCTCGCTGGCCGGGACGATGCCGGGCAAGCGGCTGGGCGCCTGGGCCTTCGCCATCCTCGTCTTCCTCGCCTTCCTCGCCGGGCCGATCTGGGCATGGCACAGCTATCGGCAGGTCGACGAGCGGCCGGGCGGTTATCATGCCGATCTCGCCTGGTCGTCGGGGCCGCTGTCGAGCGCGCACAAGAGCCTGAAGGGCGACTGCCAGTCGTGCCACGTCGACGCCTTCGTCGCGGTGACCGACAAGGCGTGCGTCGGCTGCCATACCGGCGAGCACAAGGCGATGAGTGCGGCCCACGCCAATGCTCCGACAGCGATGCTGCTCGCGGCGCGGCACCCGCCCGGCGTCGGCGAGCGCATCCTCGCGGGCTTCGCGAAGACCTTCAACCGGCCGCAAGGCCGCTGCGTCGATTGCCATACCGAGCATGAAGGCGCCGGACCGATGCCCGCGACGCCGCAGAAATTCTGCGCCGACTGCCATGACGGGATGCAGGCGCGGCTGGTGAAGGCGGGCTTCGAGCCGACCGTCGCCGATGCCGCCGATTTCGGCACGCTGCATCCCGAATTCCGGCCGCTCGTGCGCACCGCGCCGGGCGCGAAGCCAATACGCGCGGCACTGAGCAAGGGGGCGATCGTCGATCAGGGCGGGCTCAAATTCCCGCACGACCTGCATCTGCAGACCAATGGCGGCGTCGCACGCATGGCGGCGAGCTTCCGTGGCCGCCATGGCTTCGGGCAGAAACTCGAATGCGCGAACTGTCACCGCCCCGACGCCGACGGGGTACGGATCAGGCCGGTCGAGATGGAGCGCGACTGCGCGATGTGCCACAGTCTCGCGTTCGAGACGGTCGGCGGGGTCACGCGGACGCTGCGGCACGGCGAACCCAGGCAGGTGGTCGCCGACCTGATCGCCTATTACCGCTCGACCCCGCCGACGCGGCCGCTGCAACTCGGCGGGATGGAACGGCGGCGGCCCGGCCAATATGCCGAGGGGCAGGTCTACAACATCTATTTCCGCGAAATCGCGGCACGCCCGAACCGCGCCGAGGATGCGGTGCGCGCCGTCTTCTCGAAGGGCGGTGCCTGTTATGATTGCCACACCATCTTCGCGCCGGCGGCGGGCAACGACTGGCGCGTGATGGCGGTGAACCAGACGCCGCGCTTCCTGACCAAGGGCTGGTTCGACCATGACGCGCACAGGGAAACCGACTGCGCCGACTGCCACGTCGCGGCGACGCAGTCGAAGGCGGCGAGCGACCTTCTGATCCCCGGCCTCCGCCAGTGCCGCGACTGCCATGTCGGCGAGGGTGGCGCGCGGCTGGTCAAGGTCGAAACCGCGACCGAATCGCCGTGCGCGATGTGCCACGAATATCACAGCGACGGGGGCAAGCCGTGGGTGCCCGCACGCCAGCGCAGGAAGGGAAGCGCGGCCATCGCCGATCGGCCGCCGTCCGCCGCGCAGGCTGTGAGCCTGATCACAGGGTCGGAGGCGCACGGCCTCTATGATGGGACATGGCGCGGCTCGGCGCCGAAACTGGCCTCGACGACAAGGCGCGGCGGATGAAGATCAGGCGGTCGGGGCCCGGCGGCCGGGGTGGGGGACGGATATGCTAATCGCCCAGATCACCGATATCCATCTGGGTTTCGACCCGGACAATCCGGCCGAATACAACCGCAAGCGCCTCGACGCCGTGCTCGACGTGCTGATCGATGGGCCGAACCGGCCCGACCTGCTGATCGCCACCGGCGACATCACCGATTGCGGCGATGCCGGCAGCTATGCCCAGCTCAAGGCCGCCTTTTCGCGCTGTCCCTTCCCGGTCTGGCCGAGCGTCGGCAACCACGACCTGCGCGACCCGTTCCACGCGGCCTTCCCCGGCTTCGACGACGGTGCCGGCTTCGTCCAATATGCGATCGAGCTGCCCGAGCTGCGGCTGGTGACCATCGACACGCTGGAGGAGGGACGCCACGGCGGCGCCTTCTGCGACGCCCGCGCGACGTGGCTCGACGCCGAACTGGCGAAGGACGGCGGCAAGCCCACCTATATCGTGATGCACCACCCGCCGATCGAAAGCGGGATCGAATGGATGAACACCCATCCCGGCGAACCCTGGGTCGACCGCCTGACCCGGGTCGTGCGCCGCCATCCGCAGGTACGCGGCCTGATCTGCGGCCACCTGCATCGCAGCGTGACCGTGGCGTGGGAAGGACGCACCATCGCCATCTGCTCCTCGACCGCGCCGCAGGTGTCGCTGGACCTGCGGGCGATCGACCCGGACCGCCCCGACGACCGTCCGATGATCGTCGCAGAGAACCCGGCCTATGCGCTGCACCACTGGAACGGGCGCGAACTGGTCAGCTTCTACGACCATGCCGGGGCGCACACGACCCTCGCCAGATATGACGAGCGCCTGCAACCGCTGGTGCGCGAGTTGAAGGCCGAACGGCCGGAGTAGGGCTGGTCCCGGATCGCTCGCCGTCCTGCGGCCTGTGGGGATTCGGGTTTCGGCACGGATGTGTCCCTTTCGTCACCCTGAAACAGGTTGGCAATTAGCAATTGGAGCGGCGTGCCATAAATCTGCAACACCCCTTATCCGTTCGTGTCGAGCGAAGTCGAGACACCCATCAGTGTGGCGCAAGGCCGATGAGTGTCTCGACTGCGCTCGACACGAATGGAACGATGGGTCAGATTTAAGGCTCGATGCTCCATCCCTTTTCGACGAGGAATGGTTCCCCGGCGAAAGCCGGGGTCCAGATGGCTGGTGCTGCCCCGCATCGAACCCCGGCTTTCGCCGGGGAACAGCTCCTTACCCGCCTGATGGATATCTATACCAACGTGTTCCAGGGCCCATGGTCCCCGAATGAGAGGCGGCGGAAAAGGGAAGGTCCGGCCATGGATGCTGAAACGAGTTCAGCATGACGAAGGATGGGGCAGCGCGCCGAACCCCGAATCCCCACAGGCCTTAGACCATGATGACATCAGACGGGACTCGTCATTGCGAGCGACGAAGCCGCGCGGCAATCCAGAGCAGGTGGTAACCGCTCTGGATTGCTTCCCCCGGATCGGGTCCGGGGTCGCAATGAAGACGTGGGTCAATCCAAAGTCATCAGAGTCTAATAACCCAGCGTCAGGTCGACTTGCGGCGCGACCGGTTCGCCTCTGTGCCAGCGATCCAGATTGTCGAGGAAGCGTTCGGCGGCGCGCGCGAACATCCTGTTCTGTGCGCGGCCCGACAGGTGCATCGTGACGTGCGCGTTGTCGAGCGCCCACAGCGGGTGGTCGGCGGGCAGCGGTTCCGGTGTAGTGACGTCGAGGAAGGCGGCGCCGATGCGCTTTTCGGTCAGCGCCGCGACCAGCGCCTCCTGATCGACGACGCTGCCGCGCGCGATGTTGATCAGCGTTGCGTCGGACTTCATCGCCGCCAGCTCGGCGGCGCCGATCATGCCGTCGGTTTCCGCCGTCGCGGGTACCGCGAGGATCACCCAGTCATAATCGCCGAGGCGGCCGCGCCACTGGTCGGGGGTCAGGGTGCCCGGTCCGGGCGAGCGGCGCACCACCGTCACATCGACCGCAAAGGCCTTCAGCCGTTCCTCGATCAGCCTGCCGATCGCGCCATAGCCGAGCAGCAGCGCCCTCGATCCTGCCAGTTCGACCTTGCCCGGCGAATCGATCAGCCATTCGCGGCGTTCCTGCGCGCGCACGACTTCGCGATACCCCTTGGCGACGGTCAGCATTCCCATCACCACATATTCGGCGATGGTGATCGCGTTGATCCCGGCGCCGTTGGTGACGACGACGCCGCGCGTGCGTAGCAGGTCGAGCGGCATGCGGTCGACCCCGGCATAGATGGAGTTCAGCCACCGCATCCTCGCCGCCGCGGTGATCGCGGTCGCCATGTCGTGCTTGTCGTGCATGTCGAACCAGCCGATGTCGGCCTGAGGCGCCATCGCCATCGCTTCTTCCTTGGTTCGGAAGAAGCGCGGTTCGACCCAGTCGGGCAGGCGGCTTTCGACGAGCGGGCGGATCAGGTCCGACAGGACGGTGACGGTCTTGGTCATGGAAATTGCTCTCCCTTTTCCGTTCGCATCGAGCGAAGTCGAGATGCCCATCGGTCGCGCGCGTCTGTCGGGTGTCTCGACTTCGCTCGACACGAACGGAACGCGATGTCGTTCAGCTTTCGAGCCGCCAGTCCCAGCCGAGCGGGTCGCCGTCCATCACCTCGACCCCGGCGGCGCCTAGCTCGTCACGCAGCGTGTCGGACGCGGCGAAATCCCTGGCGGCCCGCGCTTCCTTGCGGCGCGCCAGCGTCGCTTCGATGGTGGTTTCGTCGATCGCCGCACCCTTGGGACGGACGCGCAGCGCCTCGCGCGAGAGCGTCAGCAGGTCGAGCCCGAGGACGCCGTCCATCCGTTCCAGCAGCGTGCGCTTCTGCCCCGCGTCGACCTTTTTCATCGCCGCCGCTTCCTCGATCAGGGTCAGCGCGATCGGGGTGTTGAGGTCGTCGGAGACCGCCGCGTCGAACCTTGCGAGCAGGTCGGCCAGCCGCCGGTCGGTCACCGGTACAGCCTCCGCTTCGCGAACCGCCGCCGCCGCCATCACCAGCCGCTTGAGCCGGGTCAGCGCCGCACCGAGGCCTTCCCACGAAAATTCCAGTTCGCTGCGATAATGCGCCTGGAGGCACATCAGGCGATAGGCGAGGGGGTGATAACCGCGGTCGACGAGCGTCTGGAGGCGCAGGAATTCGCCCGCCGACTTCGACATCTTGCCGCCGCGGTCGATCAGGAAATTATTGTGCATCCACATGCGGGCGCCCGAATGCTCCGCGCAGTCGAGCCCGCCGCAGCCGCGCCACGCCTGATTCTGGGCGATCTCGTTCGGATGGTGGATTTCGCGGTGGTCGATGCCGCCGGTGTGGATGTCGAACGGCAGGCCCAGTTCGGCCTCGCCCATCACCGAGCATTCGAGATGCCATCCGGGCGCGCCGCGTCCCCACGGCGAATCCCATTCCATCTGGCGCGTCTCGCCGGGCGGCGTGCGGCGCCAGATCGCGAAATCGGCGGCGTGGCGCTTGCCCTCGACCTCGTCGATGCGGCCTTCTCCCTCGTCGGTCACCGCGCGCGCCAACCGGCCGTAATCGGCGACGGTCGACACGTCGAAATAGAGGCCGCTGTCGAGCTGGTAGCAATGGGCGTCGGCAATGCGCTCCGCGAACGCGATCATGCGCGGGACATAGTCGGTGGCGACCGTCCATTTCGCGGGATCGCGCACGCCCAGCCGCGCGAGGTCGCGCTTGAACTCGGCGGTGTAGAAGGCGGCGATGTCCCACGCCGACTTGCCCTGCGACGCCGCCGCCCTTTCCATCTTGTCGTCGCCGGCGTCGGCGTCGGAGGTCAGGTGGCCGACGTCGGTGATGTTGATGATGTGGCGCAGCGCATAGCCCTTGAACGCGAGCGTCCGCCCCAGCGTGTCGGCGAAGACATAGGCGCGCATGTTGCCGATGTGCTGGTAATTATAGACGGTCGGCCCGCACGAATAGACGCGCGCCTCGCCCGGATGGACGGGCCGGAAATCTTCCAGTTGGCGCGTCAGGCTGTTGAACAGCCGGAGCGGCGCGCCGGGCGCGGAGGCGGGGGCGTCGGTCATCCCCGCGGCCATGCCCCGCGCCGGGGTTCGCCGTCAACCGAAAGGCGCCTCGAATCAAGTCCGGGAGTGATATGCCCATAATCCCCCCTCTTGCTTGCGGGAGGGGAGTCAGCTGTTCAATGGCCCGATACGCCCTGGCTGCCCGGCGAGGTCCACAGGTCGTCGTTGCCCGCCCCGGTCACCGGATCGTCGAGCAGCGGCTCGCCGGTCATCGGGTCGAGTTCGCGCATCGTGATCAGCGGGGTCGGCAGGGTGCTGCCCTCACCTTCGTCGCTGTCGGCGCTCGCCTCTTCCTCGATGACGTCCTGGACGGGGAAATTCATCTCCACGCCCCCCGGCTGCGTGGGCAGGCAGGCGCCCGTGTTGAGGATCAGGCAGCCGTTGAGCGTCGAGCGCCGGTCGAAGCTTCCGGAGGCCGGCGTCGCGCCGTTGACGGTGAGCAGCGCGATGGTGTCGAGGCCGGTGACCGGGCCCGACGCGCCGGCCCCGACGCCGTTGACGACGATGCGCGCGGTCGGCGCCGATGCATCGACGTTGAGCCCGAGCGCGCCGAAGGTCAGCCCGCGCCGCTGAGCGGTCTGGGTTCCGGCACCGCTGTTCTGGACATAGAAGCCGTCGCCGACGGCGGCATTGATGCCCCCGGCGAACAGCGCGCCCTCGTCGCTCGTCACTCCGTCGTTCTCGGCAAGGCGCGCGTCGATGGCATCGATCGAGGCCGCGCCCGCGATGTCGCCGATCGCCGCCTGCGTTGCGACGAAGACGGCGCTCGCGGCGAGGTTCAACCGGCCGGCCGGGTCGCTGCCGTTCGACAGGCGCACGCTTCCCTGGCCAAGGATGACCTCCAGCGCCGTATCGGCGGCGACGGTCAGGCTGTTGGCGTCGGCAAGATCGGCCAGCGCAACCGCGCCGATCACGCGCGCGCGGCCCGGCGTCCGCAGCGTCAGCGATCCGTCGGTGCCGAGGTTGGCGCTCGAGGATGCGCCGCCGGTCATGGTGAAGCCGTCGATCACCAGGTCGGGCCCGGCGCCGCCGCCGGCGACCGCCGGCGCGACGATCTCTATGGCGGCGGCATGGAGGCGCGTCATCTCGTCGGCGTCGATGTGATAGCCGGCGACGGTGCCGGTGCCGCCGACGAAGCTTTGCCGTCCGTCGTCGTTGTTGGCGAGCGACAGCGTGCGGGTGATGCCGGGGGTGCCGAGGCGGCCGCTCGGCGCGATGGTGATGTCGCGCGAGGCGAGCGTCATGTCCCGGCCGGTCACAGCGCCGTCGACGAGGATGGTCGTGCCGGCGCTGGCGGCGAGAGCGTTGGTCACGCCGACGCCGGTCATCGTGATCATCTCGTCGGCGTTGAACTGGGCGGCGTCGGCGGTCAGTGCTTCGATGATCATATGCTCGCCGCTGTTGTCGAAGCGCGCCGTGCCGGCGATGGTGGCATTCTCGACGATGAACCGGTTGCCCGAACGGATCGCCGCGTCACCGACGTCGGTGACGATGTTGGCGAAGGTAATCGGGCCGTTGGTCCCGATGTCGAGGCTGTCGGCGCTGACGCTGACGGCGTCGCGCGAATTCAGGTTTCCGACGCGGACGGTGCCGGCGTCGGTGGTCAGCGTGGTCACGCCGCGGCTGTAGATCTCGTCGGCGTCGATCCCGGTCCCGGCGCTCAGCGTCACGGCGCCGTCATCACCGGTTTCCGCCGAGTCTATGGCGATTGACCCGTCGGCGATGAGGGTTAGGTTGTCGGCCGCGCCGATCGTCTCGCCGGTGATATCGGTTGCGGAGGTGACGACGACGTCGCGGCCGGCTACGATCGTATCGCTCAGCTCTGCCCTTCCCGTCGTATTGACGATCACGTCGCTGAACGCGTCGAGTCCAGACAGGATCGTGTCGCCCGCCGAAGTGCGAATGCTGCTGTCGCCGCCGGTCGTGCCAAGACCCAGCGTCGTCGCGCCGTCGAGGGCGATCGTCGTCGCGGCGGACAGGAGGATGTCGTCGCCGGCCGACAACCCGCTTGCGGCGATCGAAGCGCCCGATGAGCGAAGGTTGATATCGGCTCCGTCGAGCGGCGATACGCCTTCGCCCGCGCCGATCGTGAACCCGCCGGTCGGCGAATAGGCGAGCGTGAAGCCGTCGGTGCCGAGGCCGGTGGCGCTGGCGTCGGTCGCGGTGATCGCGCCGGCCGTGCGCACGTCGAGATCGTCGCCGACCGTGACATTGCCGAGCGTTGCGGCGCCCTGTGCCGATACGAGCAGATCCTCGCCCGCCGTGAGGTTTGTCAGCGTCACCGCCTGGCCGGCGGCGCCGAACATTCGTCCGGCGCTGCTGTCGGTCAGCGTGACGGCGCCCGCGGCATCGACGAAGGCATTGCCCCCCGCGACGACCGATCCCGTCACCGCGCCGCCCGCGTCCGCGATCAGATTGTCGAAGGCGCCGACGCGGACGGCGGCGATGTCCGTGCCGGCCGTCAGCATGACGTTGGACAGGTCGGCCGGCGTCGTCGCGATCTGCAGGAAGGGCACCGGCACCGATCCGCCGCCCGCATAGACGACGCTGCGGCCGTCGGGGCCGGTTCCGGTGGTCGCCGCATCGGTGGCGTCGATCGCGCCGCCCGCCTGGACGGTCAGGTCGTCGCCGGCGGTGACGTTGGCCAGCGTCGCCGTCGTCCCGGCGAGGACGAACACATCCTCGCCCGCGGTCGCTCCGGTCAGGCTCGCCGCGCCGCCGGTACGGATACCGATCATCGTCGCCGCGCTGCTGTTGGTCAGCGCCGCGTCGCCGCCCGCATCGACGAACACATAGCCTTCGGAGAGGGTGTTGCCCGACGGATCGGCATAGCCGCCCGCCGCATCGGCTTCGGCGGTCACATTGCCCGCCGCATTCAGTTCTATGTTGCCGCCTGCGCGATAGGTACCCGAAAGGTCCGTTCCGGCGGAGACGATGATGTTGCCCGCCGTGTCGGCCAGGCCGATCGCGACACCGCCCGTGCTCGCCGTCGCGCGCAGCGTTCCATCGGACTGGATCGTGCCCCCGACGCCGATGCCCGGGCCGTCGATGGCGACCGTGCCGCCCGCGGTGATGTCGGTTCCGAAGACGCCGTCGGCGGCGCCGGTACCCTCCGCGGTCAGCGAGACGAAACTGCCCGCGCTCACCGTGTTGAAGGCGATCGACTGGCCGTTCACCGATACGAAGCCGCCGGCGCTCGAATTGCCGAGGTCGACCGTGCCGGGCGAGGCCACGACGATGTCGCCGCCGGTGACAATCGAGTTGAGCCCGGTCGCGAAGCTGCCGACGTTGGCGGTGAAGTTGCCCGCCGCCTCCGCATGGACGACGGTGGCGGCACCCGTAGAGGTCAGCACGATGTTGGCGCCATCGGCTTCGGAATCGGTGCCGCTGCCGGTCGCTTCGATCCGGCCGAGCACCATGCTGGCGGCGGTGATGCGCATATCGTCGCCCGCCGCGATGATTCCGGAGGTTCCGATGCTGCCGTTGACGGCGCTCAGCGCCATGTCGCCGCCCGCGCGCGCCGACCCGATGGCGATCGAGCCGTTCGTCGATGTCAGGGCCAGCGCGGCGTCGCTCGCCGCGGTGCTGCCCGCGTCGCCGGTGATGCCGTTGGCGGCGGTCAGCGTGGCATTGCCCACCGCTGCGATGGTCGGTGCGCCGCCGGCCGCCGGCGTGGCGTGCCGCAGGTCGATCTGGTCCCCGGCCGCGATGTCCAGCGTGCCGCCCACCGCGACGTGGCCGCCGCCGGCGGCATAGATGCCGACCGACCCGTCGGTCGTCAGCCGCATGTCGCCCGTCGTCGCGATCGAGCCCGCGTCGGTGGGCGCCAGCAGAATGCCCGTCGTCGCGGTGTCGAGATTGCCGGCGGTCGGCGCGGCCATCCCGGTCACCGAGACGCTCAGATCGGCAAAGGTCGTGCGGCCGTCGCCGCCGATCACGACCCGCCCGGCATCGTCGCCGCTGGCCGAGATGCCGGTGAAGCCCAGGTTCAGCTCGCCCGTCCGGCCGTTCGCTGTGGTCGCTTCGAACAGGACGCGGCCGCCGGCGGTTCGGCCTTCCCCGCCCGCGCCTCCATCACCGCCCGTTCCGAATCCCCCTTCGCCGGGCGCCCCCGCGGTGCCGTCGGCCCCGACGAGCAGCGAGTTGCTGCCGGTGGTGATCGTGCCCCCGGCGGCGAGCAAATGCACCGTTCCGCCGATGCCCGTTCCCGCCGCACCGCCTTCGCCGCCGATGGCGGTGCCCATGTCGTTGCCGGCGCCGCGGCCACCGGCGCCGCCGGTGCCCACGCTTCCAAGATCGGCGATCGACGACGAGTTATTGGCGTCGATCAGCACCGTGGCGCCGTCGCGCGCGATGATTTCCTGCGTGCCGCCGGTGCCGGTGCCGCCGGCGCCGCCCGCCGGGGAAATGGTCGGATCGGTGTAGGAGATACTGCCGAATCCGCCTTCTCCGCCGGTGGCCGAGGCGCGCAGGTTGGCGCCGAGAACCACCGCGCTGCCGGTTTCTCCGATGACCTCCAGCCGCGCGGTGCCGCCGACCGCGTCGCCGCCGTTTGCCCCCGTCGAGCCGGCCGCAAAGCCGCCCGCGCCGCCGACCGCCTCGGCGCTCATGATCGAGAAAAGCGAACCGACGGCGTGGTCGGTGACGATCAGTTGCGCGGTTCCGCCTTGCGCGTTGCCGCCGCGCCCGGCCGGCCCGGCGCCATAACCGGTTCCGCCCACGCCGCCGAGTGCGTCCGCATTGACCATGACGAGGTCGGAAATATCCGTATCGGCGGCAAGACCAAGCGTCGCGGTGCCGCCCTGGCCCAGACCGCCGCCGCCCTGGGCGCCGGTCAGGTCGCTGCCCGAACTGAAATCATAGGTGGCGCCGCCGCTGCCGCCCTCGCCATGGGCATCGACGGTCAGGGCTCCGCCGCTTATGGTGCCCGATACCAGATCGAAACGGGCCGAACCGCCGATGCCGTTGCCGCCGTCACCAGCATCTCCGCCTGTCACGAACGCATAGAATTCGCCGCCGTTGCCGCCGCGACCCGACGCGTCGAGAAGAGCTGCGCCCATCTGCACGTCGGCGCCGTCGATGCGCATCGTCGCGGTTCCGCCGTAGCCCGTACCGCCGGTTCCCGCCGGGCCGACCGGAATGCCCGAATCGAAATCGGCGCCGCTGATCCCGAATCCGCCGCCGCCGCGTGCGACGACCGCGATGTCGCCCGCCTCCAGTTCGCCGCCGGTCAGTTCGGCGCGCGCCACGCCGCCGCGCCCGGTGCCGCCCGGGGTGTTGCCGTCTTCCGCTACGGCGCTGATGACGAGATCGCCGACCTCGGTTCTACCGCCGCTTTGCGAAAAGGTCGCGGTGCCGCCCTGGTTGATGCCGGTGACCGGATCGGTCCGGCCGTCGGCCCGGATGGCGAGCAGCCCGCCGCCGGGCAGGCCGCCGACGAAGATCGAACCCCCGTCGCGGACCGTGACCGAGGCGTTGCCCGTCGCGCCGCTCGATTCGATGGTCAGATTGCCGTCCGCGCCCGCCGACTGGCCGCTGCCCCCGGTGCCGACCACCAGCGCCGCCGAGGCATCGCCGATGAACAGGCCCTCGCCTTCGACATGGATCTCGCCGGGCCGCTCCGGCACGGGGGCGGTGGGCGGGACGGCGGGAAGCTGTTGCTGCGATTGCCCCAGGAAAGCGCCGCTGGCGTGGGCGGTGGTGTTGCTGAGGAAGCGCACGTCGCCGACCGTGATGTTCGCCGCGGGGCCGTTGGCGGTCGAGGCATCGATCTCGCCACCGGCGATATTGTAGCCCGCCGACAGCCGCACCGCGCCATCGGGGTCGGTCTGGGCCGTGATGGCATCGCGATAGCCGACCTGTCCCGACACGAGCATGGTGACGGCGTCGTTCTTCGCGATCGCGACCATATGGATGCGGCTGTCATAGGCGCTGCCCTGGATATGCGACGGGCCGGTCGTGATGCCCGTATGCGTGATGGCGTTGCCGCCTTCGGCACCGGTCAGCACGTTGATGTCGAACAATCCGGTGTTGATCCGGATATCGGCGGCCTCGGCCGCGACATAGGCGACCGAACCGTCGACCTCGACGCGGCCGGCCTGCACGATGCGCGGCGCGACCAGCGCCACATAGCTGCTGCCCGGATTGACCACCTGGTTCGCATTGATCTCACCGCTCACGGCGATCGCCGCCAGGCTGCCGGGGGAGCCCCGAAACCGGATCGCGCCGGTCGTCGCGTCGAAAAATCCGCCGGTCGTGTCGATGTCGTTGGCGGTGAGAAGCAGGCTGCCGACGTTGATTTCGGCGTTGGCGCCGATCAGGATGCCGCCGCCGTTATAGAACCAGATGCTGCCGCCCTGGTCGCTGACGTTGCTGCTGCTGATGGTTCCGTTCAGCGCAACCCGGCGGCTCAGCGAGCCCCCGGCGCCGTTCACGAACCGGTTGAGGACGATATAGTTGCCGCTGCCGTTGAAATTCCAGTTGCTGTTTTCGGGCAGCACGTCGATGTCGCCGCCGGTCGGTGCGGTGTCGGTCGGCACCCAGTTGATGATTGTCTGGGGATCGGAGACGCCCACCGTCGTCGTCCGGCTTGCCGTGTCGGTGCCGATGGTGACGCTGCCGGGTGGGTTGAGGGGCGTCGCCGCGACCTGCGCATAAGCGCCCGGTGCGAACACCATCAGACCCGCCGCGACGGCGCAGCTTTCGAGCAGGCGCCGCTTGCCTTTGTGAACGGCCGAGGGGGCTGTGTGGGCCGGCATGGCGTTGATCCTTGCTGCAAAAATCATGGCTCAGCGCCTTCCGATGCCGAACTGGGTGGTCAGCGACACGAGCAGTCGGGGGTCGGGGCGCTGCGTGAGGAACCCCGCCCGGTTGAGCGGCACCGCGAGCGTCATGTCGAGCCGCGCGGCGTTGCCATAGGCGACGCGGACGCCGCCGCCGGCGGAATAGAGCTTTTGCGGGTTGAGCCCGTTGAAGGCGCTATCCTTGTTCCACACCCAGGCGGCGTCGAAGAAGGCGAAGGGCTGGAGCGCGAAGCTCTTGATATTGGCGGGAACGAACGAGCCGACCCGCGCCTCGAATGCGACCGCGACGCCGCTGTCGCCGATCACCGTGCCGGGGTCGAACCCGCGACCGACGGTGAAATTGCCCCCCGAAAACTCCTCATAGGCTAGCAGCGGATCGCTCGCCCATTGCGCGCGCGGGGCGGCCGACAGCGTGAACTGCTTGACCGGGCGCCATTCGGCGAGCGCGTTGGCGCGCAGCAGGAAGGCGTCGGGCTTGCCCTCGATCCGGGTCAGCGGCACCGCGCCGGGCAGGAAGCAGGCCGCGCCGCCCGGCCCGCAATCGTCGCTGGCGCCAAGGAAATCGACGCCCTGCCGCGCCTCGATCGACGAAGCGAAGGACCAGCGCGGCTCGGCGGGGCTGTAGCCGTCGCGCCCGGCGATCGCGGCGGGGTCGATCCAGGCGGCATCGGCGCGCAGGTTGAAGACGCGCAGCCGGTCGCGGTTGAGCGGCACGCCGCCGAACCCGATATCCTGGTCGATCAGGTCGAGCCCGCCCGACAGGGTCAGCCGGTGCGCCTGCGCCAGCGTGACGGGGTAGGAGGCGAAGAGACTGACGATCTGCGTGTTCGACTTGATCGGCAATCCAGCGACATCGGGCCGTGTCCAGGCGTAGGTATAGCTGCCGCCCAGCCGCAGACCGTCGCCGCCCACGCGGAATTCGTGCGCGAGCTGCACGACCTGCTGTTCCTTGAAGTCGGCGGTCGAATAGATGCTGGCGGTGGTCAGGTCGCCCATGCCGGTCAGCCCGGCGACGCGGACGCGCGCGACCCCGCCCAGGCGGCCGACGTCGCGCGATCCGAAATTCTGGATATTGGCGTCGAACATCACCGGGGTGCGGGCGACGCGCACCTCGCCGACCACCTCGCCCGGGTTGGCGCCAGGGCGCAGCGTCAGCCGCGCATCCATGCCGGGAATGTCGCGCGCCAGCAGCAGATAGCGCTCGGCATCGATGATGTTGAACACCGGCTGATCGTCGAGCCGGGAAAGATAGCGTTGCAGCAGCCGTTCGTTGCTGCCCGCGTCGCCGCGCACCTCGATCCGCGTCATCCGCGCGGCGAGGATGTCGAGTTGGACGATGCCGTCGGCGATCGTCTGCGGCGGAACGCGCACCGCGGCCAGATAGCCCCTGGCGCGCAGGATCGTGGCGGCATGGTCGCGAATGTCGCAAACGACCGAGATCGGCCACGACTGGCCGACGCGGTCGGACCAGCTGGCATCGAGCATCGCCGGGTCGATGCCTTCGACGCTGGAGAAGCGGACGCCGCGCAGCGTGATACGCGTGCTCGCATATTCGGGGTTGGCGAGCGGACAGGGCGCGCGCTCGATGCTGTCGTCGGCGGCGACGATGCGCTCGCCCGGGGGGACGGCGGGGGGCAGCGACGGCTGCTGGATCTCCTCGCGCGTCGGGACCTGCGGCGTCGCCTGCGCGATCGCGGGAAGCGGACACGCCGCCATGACCAGCCCGGCGGACCAGCCCCATGACCGACGTCGTCCGGATGGTGCCCGCCGCGCGGTTCCCGGTGCGTCCGATTGCCCCAGATCGATCATGTCCACCCCTTGCGTACTGGCGCGTCCCGGCGTGGCCGGTCGCCCCGTCTTGTCGCGTCCGCCGCATCGGCGGCACCGCGAATATACGACCCAGGGAAAGCTCAGCCGGTTGTGCGGCTGTCGTTTTTCCCATCGCTACCAGATGCATCGGGCGGGTTCAATGACCGCCCGCTGCCGCCGGCCGCCGGCCGTTCGTCAGCCGCCGGCGGCTTCCGCCTCCGACATCGCGTCGATCAGGCGGTCGAGCTGCGGCGTGCAGCCCTTCGCCATCAGCACGTCGATCGATCCCTCGACGGTGTCGGGCGCCGCTTCGATCTGTGCGAACCTCACCGTGACCGGCGCGGTCAGGCCGGCGCCCGACAGGCGATAGTCGACGCCATATTGGATCGGCACGGCGTCGGCCGGCCATTTGCGGAAATTGGCGCCTGACACGAAGGCGACGGTTTCGCCGCGATCGCCATGCTCGATCTTGAGCAGTTCGTCGCTCTCCATGTGCGGGCGCCACAGCATCAGCGTCGCGGGATCGGCGACGCAGAAGGTGCCGCCCTCGCGATAGTCGAGCAGCCACAGGTTCGGCGCGCGCATCTCGGCGGGCACCGGCTCGTCGGGGCCGCGCGAGAATCCGCCGCGCGACCGCGTCGTCGGCCCCTTGGCCAGCATGCGCGTCACCGTCGTGCCCATCGACTGGCTGGCCTGGATCGTGCCCCCGGCGTTGAAGGTGCCCGGCCCCGACAGCGTCCGTGTCCGGCCGCTCTGCATCAGCACGACCTTGTCGCCCGCGACCAGCGTCACCCGGTCGCTCGCCTTCAGCTTCGCGCCGGTCGGATATTTGGCGGCCGACGGTCCGGTCGAGCGCACCACCATCGACTGGGCGGCGGCGGTGCCGGCGAGCGTGACGGCGAGGACGGAGGCGGCGAGGGCCAGGCCGGCACGGCGCATCCGCAAGTCAGGACAGAACATAGCTTTCTCCCTTTTCGGTATCGTTCAGGCGTTCGATCAGGAACTGGATGGCGGCATCCTGTCCGAACTCGCCGGCCAGCGCTGTGGCGCCGGTCACATAAGCTTTCCTATCGCCCGCCGCGTGCGCGGCGACAAGCGCGGCGATGCGGCCGCGCTGCGCGGCGTTCAGATCGGGGCGCGGCGTGAAGACGTCGACCGGCCGCGCGCGGCCGCGCAGTGTCACCCGCCCCATCGGCACCAGATCGTCGCGGCCCGACCGCTCGGCCGCCTCGGCAGAGATCAGCACGCCGGTCTTCAGGCTCTTGTTCGCCGATTCGAGCCGCGAGGCGGTGTTCATGCTGTCGCCGAGCGCTGTGTACTGGATGCGCCCTTCGCCACCGAAATTGCCGACGATCGCGTCGCCGACGTGCAGCCCGACGCGTGTCATTCCCAGCGGCGGGACGCCCTCGGCCATGTCGACGCGGAATTGTTCCCCCGCCCGATACATGGCGAGCGCGGCGGCGGCGGCCTTTTCGCCGTCGTCGGGGCGGCCGATCGGCGCGCCCCAGAAGGCGACGACGGCATCGCCGACGAACTTGTCGATCGTCCCGCCATGGTCGAGCACGATGTCCGACAGCCGGTCGAGATATTCGTTGAGCAGCCGCGCCACCGTTTCCGGCGTCGTCGCGTGGCTCAGCTTGGTGAAGCCCTCGAGATCGGTGAACACGCAATAAATGGTGCGCCGCTCGCCGTGCAGCGAAAGCTGGTCGGGGTCGCGCATGATCTGCGCGGCGACGTCGGCAGGCAGATATTTGCCGAGCGCCGACTGCGCGAAGGCGCGCTGGCGCGACCCGATGGTGCGTGCCGCGGTGCCGACGGCGGCATAGCCGAACAGCCAGCCGAGCGCCCAGCCGAAGGCGGGCAGGGTGGTGGTGTCGACGCCGCGCCCCTGGAACCAGAAGGGGACGACGACGAAGAAGGCCATCTGGACGAGGAAGGCGAGCGCGACCCAGCGCGCGCGCACGTCGATCAGGCTGGTCAGCCCGCCCGCCAGCACGACGAGCAGGGCGAGCGCCCACAGCAGCGCGCCCGGGATCGGCGCAGTCCACGCCCCGTCGAGTTGCTGCGCGAGCATATGCGCGTGCACCTCCAGCCCGATCATCGTTTCGTGCAGCCCGGTCAGCGGGTCGGTGAAGCGGCTCATCGGCGTATTGAACTGGTCGTTGTCGATGATGTCGCCGCCGATCAGCACATAGCGTCCGCGCACCAGCTCCGACAGGCTGGCGCGCAGGTCGGCGTCCATCGGCATCGCGAACGTATCGATGGGCAGGTTGGCGAACACCGGCTCTTCCTGCCCCGCGGTCGCGCGCGCCGGGGTCAGGAAGCGGATATTGCCCTGGAAATCGGCATGCGCCGCGTCGACCGGCGCCAGCGCGTTCGCCATCAGCGGCGGCAGCGTCTTCGGCCGGTCGGGCCAGGTGCGGATCACCCCATCGCCGTCGGTGCGAAACAGCACGCTCGTCGGCTTCGTCGTCGCGGTGGTAACGTCGGCGATGAAGGCCTGAAGGAACCTCTGCTGTTCGTAGAAGATCGTGTTCGGATTGCTCGCCTGCTCGGCATAGGCGAGCCAGGTCGGCGTCCGCATCGCGCGAAGCTGGCTTTTCAGCAGCGGATCGTCGGGGCGTGGCGAATCGAAGGCGATGTCGATGCCGATCGCCTTTGCCCCCATCTGGTCGATGTTGGCGAGCGCACGCGCGAGCAGGGTGCGATCGAGCGGCGAACGGATGCCGGTGTTGAACAGCGTCTCGTCGTTGTAAGTGATCAGGACGATGCGCTTGTCCTGCGCGACCTTCGGCGCCATCAGCGTCGCGCGCGCATCATAGAGCGCCCGCTCGGCATCGTTGATCAGCGGAATCTGCCAGCTCGTCCGCGCGATCAGCACGGCGAGCAGGAGGAAGAGCAGGGTCGCCGCCATGCGCGACGGCCCAAGCTGCGTCGCCAGCCGCCGCAGGCGCTTGCCCAGCGGAACGGTGGCGGGCCGTTCGGCCGCGTCGGGGGGTGCCTGCGGTCGCGTCATCGGTTCAGCGCGCGGCGCGGCCTGCCGGGACGATCGGCGCCGGTGCCGGCGTCGGTGCCGCGCCATCGTGCAGCAGCGGCTGGCCGCCGTCGCCGACGATCGCGAAGCCCGCCCAATAATAGGGGTGCGAGGTCTGCTTGTCGTCCATCAGCCGCATCTGCGTGGCGGCGAGCGCGTCGGCGATGCTTTCGCCCTGCGATGCCGCGAACAGCCCGCCGATCAGCCGCTTGGTCGCGTCGAAATCATCGGGCGCGGGCCAGTGGCTCGCGATCACCGAACGGCCGCCGGCGCCGATGAAGGCGCGCACCAGCCCGTCGAGCGCATTGCCGCCGCCGCTCGCGACCCCCGCCTCGCGCGTCGCCGACACCGACGCCGCGCCCGCGGTGTCGCAGGCCGACAGGATGACGAGGTCGGCGTCGAGCTTGAGGTCGAAAATCTCCTGAAAGGTCAGCAGCCCGTCCGAATCGCCGTCGCCGAACGAAGTCACCAGCGCCGGTCGCGCGGGGCAGGAGGGGCGCGGCGCCGTCACCAGCCCGTGGGTGGCGAAATGGATGATGCGATAATCGCCGAGGTCGGTGCGGGTCTTGACCGCGGTGTCGGTGAAGGCGCTGCCCGTCAGCAGCATCGCCGCCTCGGGACTCATCCGGCTCTTCGCCTCGACCAGTTCGTCGGCCGAGATCGGCCGGCTCCACTGGCCGATGTCCCAGCGGCACTCGGCGTCGCTGCCGATGGCGCCGCCGGCGCCGCGGCTGCCGAGCGAGGGAAGCAGGCCGGCGACGGGGGCATTGTGGCCAAGCCCGAAATATTGCTTGGCGGCGCTCGACGGCGCGGTCTGGCGGGCGTTGTGGAAGGCGAGCGCGGACACGGCGGTGCTCGGCCGGACGGTGCGGCCCAGCCAGGCGATCCGGCGCATGTCGAACGCATCGGCATTGGGGTCGAGCAGTCGCTGTTCATAGTCGGCGAGCCCGGTGTCGGAGGTGACGAGCAGGGTGATCGGCAGGCGCAGCATCGCGCCGTCGGGTTCGAAGATCAGATGCGGGATTCCCGGCAGGCGATCCGCCACCGGTCCGAACAGCTGCGCATAAAGCTTGCGCGCGGTCGCGGCGTCGAAAGGATAGGTGACGCGGCGTCCGTTTTCGACCGTCGAGATGGTCGACCGGATCGCGTCGACCGCGCTTTCCAGTCCCCCGGCGCCGATGTCGGCCCGCCACAGCTGCGCCGTGCCGCGGTCGATCAGCATGGCATAGACGGCATCGCCGACGACGAGCATCTTCAGATAGGCCTCGTCCCCCCGCAGCGTGCGTTGCAGGTCGGCGAGGTCGATCTTGCCCGGCGTCACCGCGCGATATTGCGGAAAGGCCGACAGGCGCGTCACCGTTTCGGCCTGCTGGGTCGACAGATTGTCGAGCTGGGTGCGCAGGTCGGCGCGCAGCGCGCCGATTTCCGGCGTCGCGGGCATCTGCGCGAGCCGCGCATCCTCGATCCGCGCGCGTTCGATGTCGCGGCTCAGCGTCGTCGCCTGGCGGAACAGCGCCGCGCCCTCGTCGCTGCCGCTCGACAATTCGCGCGCCAGCACCGCCTGCGTATCGGCGACGCCGGGACGGACCTGGAGCTGGCTGGCGACGAAGAAATCGCCGACCGCCGCGGGATCGCTCGCGGCGCGCTCGGTGAGCAGCCGGTAATAGGGGGCCATCATATTGGCCATTCCCGCCGTCGAGCGCTGCGAATTCGCCAGCGACGCCACCACGTCGCGATAGATGCCGAGCGCCTTGTCCGGCTGGCCGTTGCGCGTCAGGAAGGCGGCGTAGCGTGCGCGCGCCGAAGCGAGCGCGGTGGTTTCAGGATATTCGACCGCGAGCGCCTGCACCGATTGCTGGAAACGCGCGTCGGCGTCCGCGATCTCGCCCATCGCCTCTTCGCTCAGCGCCAGTTCGCCGAGCATCTGCGAGCGCAGGCGGACGATCGAGGTCACGCGGCCTTCGCGCACCGCGAGCGCCTCGTCGAGGCCGCGGAGCTGCGCGGTCTTCGCGGCGGCGGCATTGCCGCGCAGCCGCTCGACGGTGCCCAGCAGATGCGTCGCCTGCGCGTCGATGATCCGCGCGCGCTCGGCCGGGGTCAGTCGTTCGCGGTCGGAGGTCTGGCGGATTGCGCGCGCGCTCGCACCGCTGTTGATGCCGGCGGCGACCTCGGGGGTCAGCGTCACCGTGCCATCGGCCGCCGCCGCGGCGGTGGCGAACGACGGCAGCGGCGCCTGCAGCAATTCCGCGGCAGCGTCGTACTGGTGGCGGTTGAGCGCGTCGATCGCGCGGAAATTGCGACGCAGGCGAAGCTGGACCGGGTCGCTGGTCGGGATCGCCTCGACCTCCGAGAACAGCCGCTCGGCCTCTGCGAATTCGCCGAGGTTCGATTTCTGCAGCGCGCGGTTCAGGATGAATTCGGTGGGATCGAGGTCGGCCGCCGCCTGTTCCTCCGCGGTGCGGCGCGACAGCGCCTCGAAGAATTCGGCCGCCTCGGCATAGTCGCCGCTGTGATTGCGGCGGTATCCCTCGGCAAGAGCCTTGTCGATGTCGATCGCTCCCGCCAGCGTGCGCGCGAAACCGTCGTTGCCGCCGATCGACGTCGTCGCGGCCCTGATGACCCCCGGGACGATCCGGCGGGTGCGGATCGATTCGAGTGCCAGCGTCAGCGCGTCGTCATAGGCGGCGAAGCCCTCGACGGCATAGGCGGTGTTGCCGTTGGCCTCGATCCGCGTCCGCCACGCAATCGCGCTGTCCTTGACGGTGCAGGCGTCAGGGGCCGTGCAGGCGATCGTCCCCGCGCGCGCCTTCTCGATTCGCGCCAGCGCTTCGGCGGGGGTGGCGCGCAGCATGCGGACGTGGCCGACGGGCTGGCTCGCGTCGCGGCACAGGATCGTCCACGCGCGGTCGAACATACCGTCGATCACCGGGTCGCGGACCGTCGCCTGCACTTCACACAGCGACCCGCCCTGGCTGCCGATCGAGAAACTGTCGCGCAGCGTCGGATCGTCGCCCTGCGCCGCGGCCGCGCACGGCGCCGCAAGCGTCGCGAGGGCGAGCGCCGGCAAGAGGTTGGAACGTCGCGCGGTCATGGTCAAATCCCCCATACAGGCCGGTTGTGCCCGGCCGTCGCTCTGCGACGAGGCGCAGTCTTCATCGCTGCGGTACGACCCCATTCCCGTCGCCGCGGACCCTAAACCCTTCGTACGAAAAAAGGAAGTGATCTGCCGCACAGTCCGGCGGGGCGGGATAACCGTTCGTTGCCGCACAGGCGGCTTGCGCCCGGCACGGGGGCGACCTATCTGGGGCCGACAGGCTCTCAGGCTCTTTTCGTGAGGACAAGATGACGCAATTCGATGATCGCAAGCGTGCCTTTGAAGCGAAGTTCGCGCGCGACCAGGAAGTCCAGTTCCGCATCACCGCCCGCCGCAACCGGCTGGTCGGCGAATGGGCGGCCGAACGCATGGGGCTGACCCCCGAAGAGACCGACGCCTATGCGAAGGCGGTCGTGCAGGCCGATTTCGAGGAAGCGGGCGACGAGGACGTGATCCGCAAGCTTGCGGGCGATCTCACCGCCGCGGCGGTCGAGATCAGCGATGCGGAGATTCGCGCCGTGCTCAACGACAAGACGGCCGAGGCGCGCCGCCAGTTCATGGACAGTCTGGACGGCAGCCAGGGCTGAGGAGGGGCAGCGCGATGGCGATGCACGAGGCGGATTTGCGGGCGGCGATCACGACGGCCTTTCCGGGCGCCGAGGTGACGATCACCGACCTTGCCGGCGACGGCGATCATTTCGCGGCGCATGTCGTGTGCGAATCCTTTCGCGGCATGACGCGCGTCGCTCAGCACAAGGCCGTCTATGCCGCGCTCGGCGGCCGCATGGGCGGCGAACTTCATGCCTTGCAATTGACCACCGCCATCCCTTCATAAGGGGTATCCCGCGTATTTTTCGGCGCACCCGCGCCATCGGAGGCATATCATGAGCGACCCCACCGTCCACGACCGCATCGCGAAGCTGGTCGCCGATCATCCCGTGCTGCTGTTCATGAAGGGGACGCCGCTGTTTCCGCAGTGCGGCTTTTCCTCGCGGGCGGTCGCGATGCTCGACCGGCTCGGCGTCGCCTACGACTCGGTCGACGTGCTGCAGGACATGGAAATTCGCCAGGGCATCAAGGAATTCTCCGACTGGCCGACGATCCCGCAACTTTATGTGAAGGGCGAATTCGTCGGCGGCAGCGATATCATGATGGAGATGTGGGAGGCCGGCGAACTGCATCAGCTGATGGACGACATCCCAGCGCGTGCGGAATAGGCCGCATCCGGGTCGATGCGGCTTTCCCGGCTGGAAGGATCCGGCTAACGCATAGGTGACTCCATGCAGGCAGCGGAAGGTCGCTCCGTCGCCATTGACGAGATGGATCGCGAAATGGAGCGCGGGCTGCGGCGCCTGCGTTTTTCCGATCCCGTCGAAGCGGTCTTCCTGCGCGAATATCTGAAAAGCCGCGCCCGCATGGTGCCGCTGTGGGCCTTCCTCGGCACCCTGCTTTATCTGGTGGCGATCCTTGGCGACCTCAGCATGATGCCCGACGTCGCGCCGACGGTCATCGCCCTGCGCCTCGGCCTGTTCCTGCCCTACGCCGTCGCGGTGGTCTGGATCATGCGACGGTGGCCTTCGCCCGCGACCTACGACCGGCTGGCGCTGGGGGTCGGCCTGCTCGGCCTGTCGCTGCCGATGGTGATGCTGGTCTTTTCGCGGAGCGACCATCTCTTCGTCTATCAGACGGGCAGCGTCGGCACGCTCGCCTTCTTCGTCATCGTGCTCCGCCCGCGCTTTCCGACCGTCCTCGCAGGGCTGGCGGCGATGGTCGCGATCCAGATCGCAACGACGGGCCTCAACGGCAGCTTCGACGCCGTGACCTATTCGGGTATCGTGTCCTTCCACATCACGCTCGGCATCTTCCTCGCGCTGTCGGCCTATTTCGCCGAACGGGTCGATCGCCAGAATTTCCTCAACCGCCTGCGCGGGGAAGCGTTGCAGGCGCAATTGACCGCCCTGTCGGAACGCGACCCGATGACCGGGCTTTACAACCGCCATTCGCTGCGCCGGTCACGCCACGCGATCTGGGCGCCGGGGACGGC